>CETG01069908.1_pt1 | contig 22048 bp, 21 predicted proteins | sample 361471 | NCBI WGS metagenome assembly CETG01 (sample SAMEA2622696, study PRJEB7988) | marine metagenome | isolation source: saline water (ENVO:00002010), including | reverse complement strand
CTATGAGGGCATACATCTTTAACGCATCTAACTATTCCTTCTCTGTCGCGGTATAAAACAAGTGGCTCATTATAAATCGTGAAGTGATTTAATTTCCCCTCCTTTATTGAATTGCTGCTTGATACTGAATACCACCCTAATAGTCCATTAGTTAATTGATTGGAGGGCTTTGTAGCAATATTTTCAAGCTCTTTTATACTTTCTTTCTCATTAAAACTTGATCTAATGAGATTATTAGTCTCATATTCAAATGGATTATTATCTTTTCCTTTTTCTTCGTTCATAACCGAGCAGATCTTTTAGTGAGATAAAAATTGGCTCATTAAAAGATTCTTCTCCTTACTTGATTAAAGACTAAAAAAAAATAGCACCTAATGCCTTCTAGTATGGATTAAATTTACATAAAAAAACTTCGAAGCTGATTAGCTTTTCAGATCAATCGAAAAAGGACTTAATTGTATTTAGAAAATCTTGTCCTCAAAGGGTTTAAGGAGAAAGCTCTATGCTTGAAACAAATTCAGAAGCTTCTTCTATATCATTGCAGAATTTACAAGTACCAAGATAACAACCCAGATATCTCATGAAGGAGGTTTTACCACCTGTAAGTTGATATTGATGAATTGTGCCTCCCTGTGGCGTTGCTTTTACAAGTTGAGGTAAATTAGACATTAACTATTTATTTTTTTCTAACTTGCTTATTAAATCGATGAAATGCAATAGGTATATTTACGAAAACGGTTGATATTTAAATGTCTTTTGCTTTTCTTTATTTTTTATAAGAGAATATCAGCGATCTAATCAGCGTAGCCATCATCGTCTTCTGAATTAATTATTCGCGGAGTGTTTTTGATATGTTCATCCCATGGATGAACATAGGCATCTTTATCAGAATAGACTTCACTTTTAAGCTCTTCTATCAAAGTTTCGAACTGTTTGATGATTCTTTTTAGATTGTCTTTTTTCATTTATATAGTTTGTGATTTTTTTTACATTATATAGCTTACTATAAGCAGGGAATTCTATTTTTTGGTTATAAACTTCTCTGATTTAGTCTTTACATGATTTTTTATCTATTACAGCTATACAGTAATAGTTTTATAAACATATCATTGCTTTCTGCATACATTTGATTATATAAGATGAATTATCATGGTTTTGAAAATATCAATATAGGTTTCTTCTAATTCAAATACCTATGAATTAGATGCTAATATTTGTTTTATAATTATTATGATGAGTCTATATTTAATTAGCTAAACGTTTGCAAGTGTTTAGCTGATTAAATATAGATAGATACATATTATGAGAGTGCTATTAACTGGTGGGGCTGGATTTATTGGATCTCACACTGCTTTATTGTTACTACAAAGAGGATATGACGTAGTAATTTTTGACTCCTTTGTAAATAGTTCTATACATGTAATCGAGGCAATCGAATATTATTTATCTATGCAAAAAATTGATTATAAATTAAAAACTGTCAAAGGAGATATTAGAGATAAAAGTAGTTTAGATAAATTATTTAAAGATTCTATTAATGAACAAAATCCTATTCTGTCTGTTATTCACTTTGCTGGATTGAAATCTGTTTCTGAATCAGTGAACTATCCACTTAAGTATTGGGATGTGAATGTATGTGGAACTAAAAATCTTTTAGAAATCATGAGCGATAACAAATGTCACTCAATAGTTTTTAGTAGTAGTGCAACTATTTATGGTTTGGCTGATTTGATTCCTATCAAAGAAAATGTAAATGTCTCACCGATCAACCCTTATGGCGTGACTAAAGTAGCAATAGAAAATATGCTAAATGATCTTTATAAAGCTAATATTAATTCATGGAAAATTACTTCACTACGATACTTTAATCCTGTAGGTGCACACCCTTCTGGATTTATTGGTGAGGATCCAATAGGCATCCCCAGTAATCTATTTCCCTATATTACTCAAGTAGCAATTGGCAGAAGAGATTTACTTAAGGTCTTTGGTAATGATTGGGATACAAAGGATGGTTCAGGGATAAGAGACTATATTCATATAATGGATTTGGCAGAGGGACATATAGCGGCATTAGATTATCTTCAATCAAATCAATCTTGCCTTGAATTTATAAACTTAGGTTCTGGTAATGGGTATTCGGTTTTTGAAATTATCAATGAATTCATGATTTCTTCTGGAGCTAATATACCATATGAAATTAAAAAGAGAAGGGAGGGAGATATTGCTATATGTATAGCTGATATTACTAAGGCTAAAGATTTACTTGGATGGGTACCTAAACAAAACCTAAAACAAATGTGTCTTGATTGTTTAAAATGGCAAAGAAAAAACCCACAAGGCTATGCTCAAAAATAACTAAACCATATCATCATTTTATTATATTTATTGAAGTTATTAATTACTAATTTGATTAATAAATTCTTTGGTTGTATATATACCTATAAAAGGATCAGTTATTGCGCTTAATGAATTTCTTGCAGTACCCAATATACTATTTTTTACAACTATTAAATCTTCTTTAAATAAATAGGGATTTTGAGGAGATCCTGGGATGGAATTCGCAGAATATTTAATGTTTTTTCTTATTAAAGAACCATCATTATTATACCTTATTAAATAAATTTTTCCGGAGAGTGGTTTTGTTGGACCTGATAAATTCATTACATCAGAAAGACTCCCTTCAATAGGAATTTTAACCGTTCCAGGATTTTCTATTTGACCTGCAATTGAAACAGTTATAAACCGTGGAGATAATCCTGCAATTATTGACTCGGGTATGATAGATGAATTCTGTTCTTTAAGGCGAGGAATAAAGATATCGTCACCATCAAATAGCCTAATATCATTAGAATTTTCTGCGTTTTGTATAAAAGAACTAAAGTTAATTATTGCACGTTTTTTGCCACCTCCTTTCCCAATAGGTATATCTCTAGTTATTTCTAGTTTATCAATATTACTATAAGATGTTAAACCACCTGCTTTTTTTATTGCATTTGAAAGGGTAGTTATATAATAATTATCATCTCTAACTAAACTATTATAATTGATTAAATCATTTCTATTCATTGCCTCATCAGGAGATATTGCTAGAGATTCAGAGTTGTTTTTAAATCCACTCTTATTAATATTAGAACCTAACAATGTTCTATTTTCAATAGCACCAGATGGCTGAAAAGAAGAAATTCGTATTAATCCAGGCTTTCTAACTTCCCCTCTTACAGAAATCCTAATCGGTTTGAATTTATTAATTCTTATATAGATCTCTGGATTCAAAAGAAATTCAGAATAACGTTCTTCTAGTAATTGAGTCAGCTCATTAATTGTTAGACCTCTGATATAAGTATATTTTATTCGGTCTAAAAATATCTCTCCTTGCTCATCAATAATAAAAAGGCCAGAGAGTTCAGGTGTGCCTATAAATCTAATATTTAATTCATCTCCAGTATCTAGAATATAATCTTCAAGTTGATTTTTTGATTCAAGGTATGAGCGGTTAATTATTTTTTGATTAAAAACAGGAATTTTACTTGTCTCCGCATTAACTACTATAGCTAAAAATAGGCTACCAACAAGATTAATTGAAAAAGTTCTAAGAACATTTGAAAAATTTTTGATTTTCACTTTAACTTAGAGCTATTCTAGATTACTAGAATAGCTAATTTTCTCGTTTTTAGGAATATTGCTATAGATGATTTTTAAATAATGCAAGGATTTTTTATATTCCTTTTTCTCCACTATTCAAATCTTTTATCACAATTATTCCTAAGGTCTTATTATTTATTTTAGATATCTTGGAGCATATCTCGACTAAACTATTTTTAGTACTTATGTTTAATGCGGTTAATAGGACTATGTTGTTGTAATTTATGCCATCCTTTAGATCTTCTGCTATATGAATTCCTAAATTAGGATTGACTTCTCTTAATGAATTAAATATCTTATTTATAAGTTCATTAGGTATTTTATCTATTGCGATTAAAGCGAGTTTTTCTTTTATATTTAAAAGGGAGCCCTTTGATAATAAGGCAATAGATTCAGTTAATAATCTCGGATTATTAACATCAAATTCTGAAAGAATAGGATATTTAGTTAATGATTTAATTTGTAAGGATGAAAAAATTATAGCTTTCTCCCTTTCCCTGATCAGCGCTGCTAAAGAACCAAATATTATACTAGATACTAATCCTAAAAATAATATTCTTTTTCTCCTTGGAGCAATAGGATTAGGGAACAATGTTGGAGTTGTTATTAATTCCCAGGGATCTTCACTTTTTGCTTTTTCAAGGGAAAGTTTGATATATTTACTTTCAAGACTATTTAGAGTGGCTTTATCATTTTGAGCAGTACTTAAAAGTTGTTGGTATTTAATAAGAACTTTCTTGGGACGTTCAATTGTCTTAATTCTTACTTCTAACGCAGCTTTTTTTGCATTTATAAATTCTTTAATCTTGTTTTTTAATAAGTTTGTATTTTGATATCTTAGTTGAATTAAGTTTGTAATAGATTTATCATCTTCTTTATAAAAACGTCTGGAATCAGATAGGTTTTTTTCTATAGCAGCTAATTGTTCTAGGATATCTTGAGCAATATTTATTTTGGTTGCTAAATATATTAAGTAACTATATTGATCTGAGGTTCCTTCAAGCTTATTAATTTTATCTAAATAATTATCTAATAGTCTTATTTCATTATTAATTTTGCTTGGTTGATTTAAATGCTCTTGTAGAACGCTTATATTATTAGTCGTTGCATACTCCTGAGCTTTATCTTTTGAGTTTCTACTTTGCTTTTTATAATCTGTTATTTGGTTTTCAAAATATTCCATTCCCAAATCAATTTTTCTTAGCCTTTCACGACCAGAATAATCTTGATAGGCTTTGGAAATTCTATCTAAGACTGGTATTATAATAGATTTATCTTTATCTTTGTAAGTTAAATTAAGTACTGAGGTGTTTTTAGTAAGATTAATATTTAGCTTTTTTTCCCAAGTTCTAAATCTCATATTTTTTCTTTTCCCTTTTCTTTCTTTTACAAAATCAAATATGCCCATTAATACGGATGGACTTTTTAAAATTTGAAGTTGCGTGGTTAGTTCATTGTTCTGACTTGAGCTTATTCCAAGTATCGTTTGGATTTCGCTATCACCCAAAGGCAGGTTCTCAGCTTTTTTGTTTTGAAGAACTATCTGAAACTCCCCCTGCCAGGTTCTTGGTGTTGAGAAAGCTGAATATGCAGTGAAAGTTAAAGTAGCTAAAGAAATAAATGAAACTAGTCCTTTATTTCTTCTTATACAATTAATTAAATAATCTAGGTCGCTTTCGTTGTGAGTAGAACCCATAAAATAGCTTGATCAAGCTTTAGTACTATTTTTATAGAATACTATAATTCTATAAAAGTAACAATTTCTCATAGGAAAATCTATTTAAGTTGAATTAATGCTGGAGAAATATTTAGGTAAATATTCATTTTATTAAAGAATAATCATTATATTTTTATTTATAGATTATAGTCTTATCGCATTTAGTTCTCTAGGTATTATTCCCTTTATATCTATATATTTTGTATTTTCGTAACCTAATTTTTGCCACTCTTCTAAAGATATTAACTCAAATTCGGTGTGAGAAACTGCAGCTATAATTGCCATGAATTTCTTGTCATTAGGTATTTTTCGAAGAAGTGGTAATTCATTGTACTGATTAAATTCTTTTAGATTAGCCCAAGGATCAACTGCCGTTATATTGATTCCGTAAAGTTTAAGTCTTTTAATTAATTGAAAGACTCCTGAGTTTCTAATGTCTGGACAGTTCTCTTTAAATGTAACTCCCAATAGCAATACATCTAAGTTATCAACTCTTTTGCCTTCTCTAATTAACTCTATTATTAATTGATCAATTATCCAGGAGCCAATTTTGTCATTAATCCTTCTACCTGATAGTAATATTTCAGGATGGTAGCCTAGGATCTGAGCTTTATATGTTAGGTAGTATGGATCTACTCCAATACAGTGACCTCCAACTAATCCTGGCTTGAAATCTAGAAAATTCCATTTAGTTCTTGCAGCTTTTAACACATCTAATGTATCTATCTTTAAATAGTTACATATAATCGCGATTTCATTTACTAATGCAATATTAATATCTCTTTGAGTATTTTCGATTACTTTTGCAGCTTCAGCGATTTTAATGCTGTCTGTCTTATAAGTACCTGCTTTTATAAATGTACTATAAAAGTTATTAATCCATTCTGCTGTTTCATTATCTATACCACTTGTTAATTTAATAATATTACTTATGTTACTATTTTTATCTCCTGGATTTATCCTTTCTGGACTATATCCAACTAAGAAATCCTTTTTAATTATACTTTTTGATTCTAATTCCAGTATTGGTAAACAAATTTCTTCAGTTAGTCCTGGATATACTGTACTTTCATAAATAATAACTGGTATAGTTTTTTTTGAAGATAATTTTGATCGCAATTTTATGCATTTCCCAACAGTAACACTCGCTTCTTTGATTGGTGTAAGTAATGGATTTTTTGCTGAATCTATTGGTGTAGGGACAGTTATTATGAATACATCTGCATTTATTATTTCTTTGTAATCAGTAGTTAAATGTATTCTTTGAATAATTGATATTTCATCTGAATTTATTTCATTTGTTTTATCAATGCCATTCTTAAGTTCTGAGATTCGTGATTTATTAATATCTAATCCCATAACGTTTCTATGGCACGGTGTATCGGTTTTATAGCAATTATTATTTTTAGCAATCTCAATAGCGATTGGTAATCCTACATAACCTAGTCCAATTATTGCAACATTACACTTGTAATTAGAGGGTAAATTATACATTGGCTTTATAGGGTCTAAATATTATAATATTTTTTATACCAAGATATAAATTTATTAATACCGTAACTTATAGTTGTTTTTGGTTTAAATCCAATCCAGTCCTGTAGTCTAGTTGTATCTGCAGAAGTTATTTCTACATCTCCAGGTTGCATTGGTAAATACTCCTTAATGGCTTCTATCTTTAGTTCATCTTCTATTGCTTTTATATAATCCATTAATTCAATTGGTTTAGAATTTCCAATATTAAAAATATTATGAGGTGCCCAGCTAGTAGATGGATTCGGATGATAAAAATCAAAATCCTTTGTTGGCAATGGTTTTTTCTTTATAAGTCTGATGATACTTTCAGTAATATCATCTATATAAGTAAAATCTCTAATCATATTACCATTGTTGAAAATCTTTATAGGCTCTCTTTCTAGAATTGCTTTTGTAAATAGAAATAGAGCCATATCCGGTCTGCCCCATGGTCCATATACAGTAAAAAATCTAAGGCCAGTACTCGGAATATTATATAGATGACTATATGTATGAGCAATTAATTCGTTTGATTTTTTTGTTGCAGCATACAAACTAACAGGATGATCTACATTGTCTTCTTCTGAAAAAGGTATTTTTTTATTCCCTCCATATACAGAACTACTGCTCGCATAAATTAAATGTTTTATATTATTTGCTCTACAATTCTCTATTAGATTTGCAAAACCTACTATGTTTGATTGTATATATTCATTTGGACATTCTATTGAGTATCTAACTCCAGCTTGAGCTGCTAAATTAATCACAATTTCTATTTTGTTCTGAGAAAATAATTTATCTAAATCATTTTTATTTTTGAGATCGCCAACTATTAATGATAGATCACCTTCTGTTCTTAAGGATTTTTGGTTTAAGTCTAATATCCTAGATTGCTTTAGATTTTGGTCATAATATGAATTCATATTATCAAAACCTATAACCGAATTACCTTGTTTAAGCAGTTCTGCTGTTAGATGATAACCAATGAAACCAGCTGCTCCAGTTACTAATATTTTCATTTATTAATTAGACCTACTTAACAACTTACTTATCTTACGATATAATTATAAATATTCAATCAAAAAGTTGGAAATTATTAAGCAACTTCTTGACTGTAAAATAATCAATATTTGAATTATATATATTGAAGTTAGCAAAATATATTTTCTAAATCACATATATTTTATAGATAAAATCGAATTACTTAGCAAGTAAATTTATCAGTTCTATTTCTTTATTTGCAATACTAATAAGATTATTATTCTTTATAAGAGCTTGTTTAGCTCTTTTAGCATATATCTCACACTCTGAATAATTTTCCCAGATATAAAGTAAACTACTCTCTAGTGAGCGTAGGCTTCCCTCATATAGAACCCCATTGTATCTATCTTTTATAATTGAATTTAATCCAATAATATTATTAGCTAAAATATGGCATTCACAAGCCATAGCCTCTAACAATGATTTTGGATTCCCTTCATATTTTGAGGTGATTGCATAAATTGAGTGGCTATTAAAGTAATCAGGCATATTTTCTGCTTTTACAGATTTTATAAATTTAATATTTAGATTGGATTTCTCTGCTTTTAATCTATTTATCATTTTCTCATATAATTTTCCATATCCAATAAATGTTGCTGGAAGTTTTAATCTTATAACAGCCTCAAGAAGTAATAATGGATTCTTCTCATCTTCTAGTCTCCCTACAAAAAGTATTCTTTTAGATCTAATTGATTTATCAATCAATCTAAACTTTTTTGTATCTATCCAGTTTGGCAAAATATGTATTTTATTATAATCTATTCTATATTTTGTTTTGATGAAATTCTTTATTTCTATTGTAGTGACTATAATCTTATCGGCTGCATTATATGACAAATAAGAAAAAAATCTAATGAGAAAACTTTTTACTCTGTTTGATTTATTTCCCTCTAATCTATTCATTAAAGGTTCATAACCTACTCTTAATAATAGAGGTTTATTAAAAAAATATTTTAGAAATATTGCAGGCAGACTAGATTTCAGTTGATTAGTTTTTATAATTGTTGATCTTCTAGCATTAAAAATAATAAAAGAAATAGTTTTAAGAGTATTTATTTTAAGAAGTTTGTAAAGTATAGATTTTTTATAATTACCTATTGTTTTTACTATGATTCTGCTATTACTTTCCAAAATTGATTGTTCTTTTGTATCGCCATATGGATAGAATTCCACTATAATTCCTTGAGAAGCTATGTAATTATAATAAGTTAGTTCTCTATCTAATAAGCCAGACTTTTTCCATTCATTCAAGCTAACGCCATGAGTAAAAAGTAATGCTAGAGTATTCATTGTTTATATTTTATTTTTAAGAACCCAATTATTTTACCTATAAAAAGTCCTAATTGAATTAAACTGTTGTTGCATTTTAAAATTGAGAGATAGTAAATGAAACCTAAAAAGTTATTTAACAATGATTTAATTAAATTATATATATAGAATAAATAATCATTTTCAAGGTGTTTTCGGTATGTATAACCTCTTCCTAAACCGTAACTTAACATTTTTCCAAAGTTATAATGAGTTTTTGATAACTCTATATGAGAAAAAATTATATTAGGGAAGAAAATACATTTGTATCCTTTTTCTATTATTGTAAGAAATATATCTGTCTCTTCACTTCCTCCATAGTATGTACCTAAACCTATTTTTTCATCAAATCTAATTCCTTCCTTGATAATATTTGATCCTAAAATGATTGAAGATCCTAATATAATATTATGATCTTGTTTTCTAAGAATAAATGGATTATTGTTTGATTTTATTATTTTTCTGGTATGTCTACTAAAAGGTTTATTAGACTCTTCAAAGAATATTAATCCACTGCCAAAGTCAAATGTATTACTCTTGGTGTTATCATTTAATATTTTATAAACATTTTCTAATGACTTTATTCTTACATCATCATCTATTATAATAAAAAAATTTGTATTTTCAAATTCATTAATTGATATATCTAGTAATTTATTTCTTGCTCTTGATAATGAGATTTTATTTGTAGTTAATAAACCAATATTTGAAGATATGTTATCGTAATTATCAGTTTGTAATGACTTTGATTTTGTATTGACTTGATGATTGATAATTAAATTAAACTTATTTTGGTTTTCATCTGATGTTATATAATTTATAATGCTACTTATACTTCTACATTTTGAATAATCCTTTTCTCTAGTCTGAGTTAATATTGTAATTATCATCATTTTTATATATAATATAATATCGCTAAATAAACTGAATAACTAATTATCAATGATACTACCCAATTTGATATCTTAGGTAAATACCCGACTGATATAATTAATAAGGTTACCATATATCTCCATACTATTGGAACGAATATATATATAATAGATACAAGTATTAAAAATGATAATAGTTTCTTATTTTCTATTTCTATATTATTATTCCAATTAGACAATAAAATCAAAAAAACAATAAACGAAATAATCATTATGCTATTTCCTCCTATATTGTCATTCACATCAAAATAGACTAAATATCTATCAATAGATCTTTTGAAAATGGAGTTATTAAATCTCATAAAGTAGTTAATTAAAATTAATATAATGCTGGAAGCCGATATATAATATATAGTATTTTTAAGTTTGAAATTTAATCTCTTCCCTCTTGTTATATCAATTATACCTCTTAATTTCTTTTTAAATTCTTTTGTAGGAAATAGTATAAACATGTATATTATTAATACACCTAAATGTATAAATACTGAAAATATTCCAAGTAAAAATATTATAATCTTTTCTTTTAAATATTTGTATTTTTTTATATTTGTAATTATTGCAATTGCAATCGACTGAGCTAAAGCATATCTAGTTATACTTAAATAAAATATCAATATCAACGGACAGCATAAAATAAGTATTAACCTCGTATACCACTTTATATTCCCATTGTCTCTCTGACAAAACGGGTACAATGTTATTGTAAATGCAGTAGAAGACAGCATTATATATAATTCCTTTGGATTTATTATTTTAGAAATTAAAATTAGAATTGAATAATATCCAGAAGAGATGTCATAAGTGATTTTATAATTAGAATAATAATGAGCAGTATTTATGAATTTTATATTTGTATAGAAATCACTTAACAACTCTTTTGGAATAAGAGCAACATTTATATGTATATATGTATATACTAAAAGAAATAATAGAATTACTTTACCTATTTCTTTTCTATAATTTGATAATAAAATAGAATTCATTTATATTTTCAATGTATGTCTTATAGTTTTAATTGTTATAGATATTATTATTAATGTCCATAAAATAAACTTATATTGAAAACCATTATTATTGTAATTTTTATTAAATAGAGCTTTAATAGCAAATATAGAAAATATACTTTGTTCTATAGATCTTTCTTTAGAAATACTATTTTTATTTAATTGTTGTTCAATTCTAAAGCATTTAATTGATGTAACTAAGCTATTTTTTGATTTCATAAGTAATTTTGTCCACAGAATATGATCTTGTGAATATGTCATATATCTTTCATATCCTCCTACTTCTTCATATAAATTTTTGGAAAAGCTACATGATCCATGAAGAAATATGTTTCCCCATAGTGCTACAAATATTCCTTTAAATAGAGGACTTATTTTTTGTATAAATATGGAATAAAAATTATTTGGTGTATAAAGCTGCACATCTAGATTATATTTTTTAATATTTTTAACGATTATTTCTATGTAATTACTATTATGAAGTTCATCAGTATCTAATCTGATTAGATATGTATTTTTAGGTATACTTTTTATCATGCTAATTAATGAATATGTTAAGCCCATATTTTCATTATTTTTTCTTATATCAATCCTTTTTTCAATCCTTTTAAACTTTTCTAAAATTTTATATGTATTATCTGTTGACCCATCATCTGTTATTACTAACTTCCAGTTCTTGTATGTTTGTCTTATTAGCGAATTAATAAATTTTTCAATTTCATCTTCTGAGTTATAGGCTGAACTAACTATATATATGTTTTCATATTTCATTATTTATCACTTATATATAATAAATTTGAGTTTTTATAGCACATATAATCATTACTTTTTACCAATTCTACTATAGCAAGTATCTTTCTTGTTGCAACTATATCTCTAACAAGCTTGAATTTGCCTTGGATTTCTACCTTATAATTTTGAAGGCTCTATTGTTTTTCGTGGAGGTTGAGTTGGAGTTGGAGGTGGATGTTCTTTCTTTCTTCCTTTCTTGGTTTTACATTAGCAATAATTACTTTATTTAATTTTAGTAATCAATATTTATTAAATGATTGTCTTGTTTATCAAATTTAATTTTATTTCTCCCATTTCTTTTTCTTTGTTTACCATTACTGGATAAGACAAGTGTAATCCTAACTCGTATTTTTCTTGGTCTTTCTACTCTTTATTCTGATCGCCTTCTTATCCACCATTTTTTACAACTAATTGGTTTTATGTCAAAGAAATACTTATTATGGTTTCTTTAATATCTCAATTTCTAGCTTTTCTCACTATTACTATATATATAAGGTCTTTAAATTCAATATTATTTATATTATCTTCTATTATTACAATTTCCATGATATATTTTTTATTAAGAAATCGTAATCTTAGATTTTACTCTAATTATAGATATCTTATTATTTCGTATAGATTTTTGATTTTTTTCGCTTTGTCATAGTCTAAATTATTATTATATAAAAATAGTTTTTTAATACCAGCATTTTTTGCTGCTTCCATATCACTTATTTTATCACCAATCATTATTGAACCTTCTATATCAATATTATATTCTCGTTTAGCCCTAAGCAACATTCCTGGTTTTGGCTTTCGACAAAAAGAATCTTTTTTATATTTCCCAACTCCATGAATTGGATGATATGGTGAAAAATATATATTATCAATTATAGCTTCTCTTATTTTAAATTCATTTCTCATCCAATTTGATAAATCTTTAAACTGCTTAATTGTATATTTATGTCTACCTATACCAGATTGGTTTGTTACAACAATAACTAAATAATTCATTAAATTTGCTTTTCTTACTACTTTAAATATTCCGTTAACAAATATTATGTCTTCAGCTTTATATGCATAACCAATATCTATATTTATTATACCATCTCTATCAAGGAAAAGTGCTTTTCTCATTTTTTAATTAGTTTTTCTTTAGCAACTAAATAATCTTTTGGTATTCCAATATCAATAAACAAAGACTTTGTTTCAAATATTCTGACATCTATATTTTTTATTATTCTTGGTAATAATTCTTTCTCTAACGAAAAAATCTCTTCTTTAGGCATGTATTTCTTTATTTTATCATTTAGTATATAGCAACCCACATTTATTATCCCAGGACCTTTAGTACATTTTTCCTTGATTTCTTTTATTATTTTATTTTTTACTATAAGTTTTCCATATCGACTACTATCTTTTACCTGTTTACCTACTATTATTGGACTTTTAGAAATTTTTAATTCTTTCTCTAATCTATCTATTTCTATATCTAAATATGTATCACCATTAAAGACATAAAACACTTTACTATTACATTCATCCATTGCTAGCTTTAAGGCTCCACCGGTTCCTAATTGCTTTTCTTCAGTGACATACGTTATAGGAATTCCTCTATACTGTTGTCCAAAATAGGATTTTATAATATTTGCTTTATAACCTAGAGAGAAAATAAAATGTTTAAAACCTTTATTTGCTAAGTTTCTTAGGAGAAATTCCAGAAAGGGTTTCTCTCCTATTGGTGCCATTGATTTTGGTAAATCAAAAATTTCATCTCTCAATCGAGTTCCTAATCCTCCTGCTAATATTATTGCTTCCATTCTTACTATTTTATTGGATATAACTCTTTTTCAATTATTCCACAAAGTATATGACCTATTAATTTATGACATTCTTGAATTCTCTCTGTTTCACTACTATTTATATTGATTGAATAGTCGCATAAGTTATTCATTTCATTTTCTCTATTTCCTGTAAAACCTATTGTCGTAATTCTCTTCTTTTTTGCATACTTTAATGCATTAACTATATTTTTTGAGTTTCCTGATGTGCTAAGAGCCATAAAGATATCGGATTCATCTGCTATAGCTTCTAGTTGTCTTTCAAATACACTCTCATATCCAATATCATTTGATATTGCAGTTATATTTGCTATATCTGATGTAATTGATATAGCTCTTATAGCAGGTCTGAAATATTTATATCTACCTACTAATTCTGCTACTATGTGTTGACTATCAGCAGCACTACCGCCATTACCTGCAATTATAATTTTCCCTTTCGATCTAATTACTTCAATGCATTTTTTGCTTATTAATACAAGCGACTTAATTATTTCACTATTATTAGCTATTGATTTTGTTGTAGTAATATTCTCATTAATTGAGTTTATTATATATCTTTCAAATTTCATATTAGACTCTCTCAATCCAGGCTTCACACCCTTTTGTAGTGAAGACGCAATTACTAAATTCTCCTTTATATTTTGAGAATGATTTGATAAGGTTTTTCCTTTTTTCTATTGGCACAAAGAATATTAAAAATCCACCTCCACCAGCCCCGGAAATTTTACCAGCTTCAGCTCCATTTGATAATGCAACTCTGTATATTTCATCTATATATTCATTAGTAACTGATTTAGCTGAAACTATTTTATTTTTCCATCCCACTAATAGAGCATTAATTATTCCTTTTAGATTGTCTTTTAATAAATATTCTTTAAATAATATGGCTTCTTCTTTTAATTTATGCATAGCTTCAAGCTTTTCCTTTAATTTTCTTTCAACATTCATCTTTTGCTCTTCAATTATTTTATATGAATGTCTTGATACCTTTGTTGAATATAAAATTAATGAGGTCTCTAATTTTGATGTAATACTCTCATTAATTCTTAATGGGTTCACAATTACTTTATTGTTTTTATGAAATTCCATAAAGTTAATTCCACCAAAAGCAGCAGCAAACTGATCCTGTCTTCCCCCTGCTAGCTTGCAATCAATTCTTTCTATTTTATAGGCTAAATGTGCTATTTCATAAGTATCTAAATCTATCTTGAAATACTTTAAAAAAGCACATACTAAAGATACGACTATTGTTGATGATGAACCAAGCCCTGAACCAATTGGAGCATCGCAGAAAGTTGCTAGCTCTATTCCTATTTGCTCGTTATTATTGTATTTAGCTATCATATATTTATAAACAGCTTTGTGCAGTAATAACGAATCAGATATTTTAACTTTATCTTCTATATTTTGTATTAATACCTGATTTAAATCGTATGATTTAAACTTTATCTCTTTATTATAATTTTCTTTTAATGTCGTATATGCATATCTTGCAATTGTGGCATTTAGCACGTTACCTCCATATAAGTCACAATATGGTGATAAGTCTGTGCCGCCTCCAGCGAGTCCAATCCTTAATGGAGCCTTGGCTACAATTTTCATATCGCTAGCCAATCTCATAAGGCAACTTAGTAAAAACTATTTAACTAGAATTCTATATATAAATGCCTCGTTTCTGGATTAGGCTTATTATTTTTTCTTATTTGGTTAGTAAATTCAATTAAATATTTTGGAAATTATTTCACCAGATAATCAAGTATTCTCTTTATGAAATTTATGTAGAAAAATTATTTGCCATTGTTTCGTTTAATCTTCCTATGAATTTTCGTCTTAGCTTCTGATTCTTTATAAGTATTGATAAAACTCTATACCATTCCTCGCTATTGTAAACAAAAAAATAATTGTATTCAATAGTCAATACTTGTGAGGCAGATTGGGATAATTCGGCAATAACAGAATTATTTTATTGACTAAATTCATATTATCTATTTTCTTTTGAGTATAACCTAAATCCAATTAAACTAACTATTCCTATTAATATATTTTCGTGATTATCCTTTTTTGTGATTTAAATAGATAAAAATTTTTAGTGATATGTGTGTTTTTTATAAACTATGTTTCATTTATAAAAGTGTTTTCCATTAGTTTTGATTTAACATGATCTATACCATATCTGCATATTGGATCTAATATTGATAAGTATGGTGATATATCATTAGTAAATATGTAAGGATTGTAATCCACAAATCTTAATTTTATTTTTTCATTGTGAAATTCTTCTCTATCTAAATAATCTCTACCGGATTTTCCACTTAGGTATGTTTTAGCAATCATTTTTTTACAGATATCTATAATTAGATCTGATTTCTTATCTTGACAATTTAATTGACTAGATAGAACCGTTTTCCCCTTGAAATCAAAGAGGTCATATATTAGGTATTTTATTACTAAAGTATTTATATCAAGTAATTTTTAAAAATCTGAAAATATAATTTTTGCTATTTTGTTTATTATCTCATATGAATATGGGTAATGATTATATGAAAGTTTTAATTTGTTGATATATTTCTTTTTCCATTCAATATCATCAACTATCTCAATTTGATTTATCTTTGTACCAAAACTAAATTTTTTTATAGGTACTGTAGACCAGTATTCTCTTCCGTCTATATCTATTAATTTATTTCTATTCTGATAATAATTTTTTCTAAACTGGACATCATCTAGTATCACATATGTATCCGATAATAGTATTTTAGAGATAAACCCTGGATATGGTAAATGTTCTGGTTGATGAATAGTTACTATTGTCATTACAATAATCTAAATAAGCAATGAAAGGCTTCTGCATATTCAGTTCTTGCTTCAATTCCTCTATACTTAGACCATTTGAGTATACCTTCCCTTGATAAATAATTACCCTTAGATCTAATTTGTGAAGGAAACATTTCTTCGAATCTATCTAATTTTAAATCTATTTCTTTTTTATTTGCTTGGAAATAAACGTTTGGTGTATATTCCATATTCCAACTATGTACGTATGTTGGATTTTCCATAATTAAAACGTGTTTTGTCCGCTGCTGAAATGTTGGACGAGTAGCTGCCTTTACGCATTCAAAAACTATAGTATGATCGTGATGGAATGAAGGACCCATAACTAATATCTCATCAGGTTTTATTTCGATTATTGACTGTTCAATAGCATTAACTATGTCAGCCTTACTTACTAGATCAAGTTTTGATTCCATATCTAATGGCAATTGGATATTTTTTGTTTGTGAGTATGGTCTTATAAATCTTCCATTAAGTGAATTCACATAATTTTGGTATTCACTTATTCTTTCTTCTTTTGAAACATATTTGTGCCTTAAATTTAACGAAGAGGCTGAAACTAATACAAAATATAAATCACATTCGATTGAGCAATGCTGTAGATACGCACCCGCAGCAATTGCGCTATCATCACTATGGGGCTCAACTATAAGGATTTTTTTCTTATTTTTGATCTTCATCCTCGGCAAATTATTCCTCCTATCTTCACTCTATCATAATTCTAGAAACTAGAATACTAACTAACTTGATTTTTTTCTATACTATCGTACTAATCTTTTTAAGGTCAACCTTTAATTGATAATTAATTCTTTATACTTTATTTACATTATTATTTTAAATTACTTCTTTTATTAATCTACTATTTAATTCTATATTGATATAATTTAATTTATAAATTATTTAAAAATTGTTAGTATAAAAAGTAATTTTATTATAGGTATTTGGATTTTTTTAATAGTATAATATCTATATCAATTTTATTAGGAGAATTGAAATGAGGGGTGAAGCAATGACCCGGCTATGTGCAAAGCTAAGTGATTTAAATATCTCTCTTAGTGAATTAACAGCTTTAGAATTTTTTGCTAGAGAAGGGAATTGGCAAACAAAATCCTATTCTGATTTAGTTAAGTGTCTTTATGCTTGGGAAATTAATCCGTGTTTTGAGCATAAATTGAAATTAAATCATCCAAAAGCTTTTATTAATATTGGTAATTCATTTGATTTAGCAAAAGACCCTTGTTACAAATCTAAATTTGATTTTATTGTATTTGATAATCCACAGGGTATCTATGATAATTATTGTGAACACTTCGAAGCGATAGACCTTACGAAATCTTTATTGTCTGATTTTGGGATAATAATCTTTAACGTAAATAAAAAACCTTTTAATTATGACCCTTATTCTGAATGGGCTATTAGAAGAAATAAGTTTTATGGTCAAGAATCATCAATTTTAACATCTAAATTTATAATTCAATTTTATACAAAATATTTTAATGAATTAAACTATTTTGTTCATCATTGCTTTGAAGAGTATAGGAATAATGAATATTTATCTTACATTGTTTTAGTTTTAGAAAAACAGATAAATATAATATAATTTTTCTTTAATAATTTATTAAAACTATTTTTTTATTGCGATTGCATAATTTCTTGATTCTAATCCTTTAACTATCTCTAAAGAATAATTATATTCTTCAACAAATTTATTTACTCCTTTTACTAAACCTGGAAAATTCTTTTCATTATAATCATCATATATAATAATATCACCAGTCAACTGACGTTCTTTTATATATTTTGACTCGGCCATGATATCGAAATATGTATGACAGGCATCTAGAAACGCTATATTAAATCTTTTTGTTGTTAAATGATTTAAAACTATTTGAGTATCTCCCTGAATAAATATAATATATTTTTCTAGTAAATCTTCCCATTTTATTAGCAACTCTTCTCTCTTTAACTTACCTTTTTTATCCGCAATGCAATTCCAATATACTTTTTGGTTGTTTGGAAGTATATCTATTGTAATTATTACTCCATTTCTTCTACTATCTTCTAGAGCCTTTGCCATACAAACAGATGAGAATCCTCTCGCTGTACCTGTTTCTAATATTTTAATATTAGTGATATCTGGATTGTTCTTTAGCCATTTCAAAATCGTTGAGTATAGTACTCTTCCATGGTCACAGCAAAGATTTTTTCTGCCAGGAATTACTTGTGTAATTAATGCTAAATCATACATCCAATCTTTATTCAATGAATATCCGCATTTTTCCTCATATGATTTAATAATATCATTTTTATTCTCCCTTATTTGGTTAAACCTTTCCATATAATATGTATCTGAATAATAACTTGCGTCTTTGATCACATAGTTAAAATACAAATGGTAAAGATAATCAACTTTTCTATAAATAGCTTTTGTTGACTTTCTTATTATATTAAACAATGTATTCATTCTTTAAGTAAATTTCGTTTTGTACTTTATCATGTCATTTACTTAATTCTAGGAAAATCTTTTTATTTGTTACCTATTACTGTTTCACTATATTTCTTTGATTAATTGAGATCATTTTTTCATATTATTCATATATAACTCATTACATATTCTGGTTACTATTTTTCATTTCCTCCTATACTAAATTGACTGTATTTAGCTAATAGGAGTATTTTCATTTTAGTTATTTCATATAGATGAGTTTTTGATTAGTTATTTTATCCATGAACCGATTAGCTTTTTAATTAAATGAGATCTAAAGAATCCACCTTTAACAGCTACTAGTTTTATAAGGCAATTAACCATATATCAAGAATGTGATTTAGGAACTTTCCTTAAAAAATTTTAGAATATATAATCAAGTACTTTCTTATTATAAGTTAATAACTCCAATTATTCTTTTATGATTCCATTATTAATTTCATATACTTTGTCCATGATTTTAAGAATACTAGACTTGTGTGATACCGATATAGTAGTTAATTTGTTTTTTTTGTTGAATAAGTTATTGGAAATAATTTGTTCAGTTGAACTATCCAATGCAGAAGTAGCTTCATCAAGTAATAGCAATGAAGGCTTTCTGTATAAAGCTCTTGCTATTGATAACCTTTGTCTTTGACCACCACTGAGTTTGCAACCATTTTCCCCAACCTCTTTTTGAGTTACTGAATCTATATTTAATTCAACAAAATCAATAGCAGCTTTTCTTATTATTTCTAATATATAGTTATCATCAATTAAAGCTTCAGGATTAGATGATATTATATTGTACAGCATTTTTTCATCGTTAAAAAACTCAGTTTGTTCGACATGGGCTAACTCCTTTCTCCATTGTCTTAAAAACTTTTCATTATTACTAAATAAATCTTTATTATCAATAAGAATGTTCCCTTTAGTAGGTCTAATCAAACCAATTATAAGATCAAGCAAGGTTGATTTACCAGAGCCAGTCGTTCCAGAAATTCCTATATTATTTCCTTTGTTTATTTTAATATTAATATTTTTAAGTAAATAATTATCCGATGTATCATACTTAAAGTAAACATCTTTAAATTGTATTTGTTTCCAATATAATCTTTCATTAATTATTATAGGATTATAATATTTATATCGAAATACAATATTTAGGTATTCTCTAATTATATTATATCTACCTTTAACTGACGCCCAAACAGTAAATATTGTGTTTAGACTTAGAGTTAGTTTCTGCGCAGCTAATATAATAAACCCTACTTCAATTAGACCCTCTTGTACATCTTCAAATTTACTACTATTTAAAATATTGTATGCGACAATTAAAATTACAAATATACCTAAACCCTCTAATATTGGTTTAGGTGATAATGTTATAAATGAGTTTTTGGCTGAAGATTCTCTATAATCCTTATCTATTGGTGATACTTTATTTGTTGAATAATCTTCTAACGAATATATTATTAATTGTCTAACATTTGAAAAACCTTCTTTAATATATAGCATTCTTTTTGATAGACTCTTTTGGATTGTTTGTGAATTTCTACTTAAACTTATTTTGGATGAATTAATTATTATTAGATATAAAATTATAGAAATAACTGATATTAAAGATGTTATATATGGATTTATTATAAAAATTGCAATTAACGTACTAGTGCTTAATATAGTATTTGAAATTAATTGCATTATTTGATAGAAAGTGTAGTTATAACTTTCTGATCCTTCATTAATTAATGTTATTGAATATGAAGTGTTATTTTTTATTAAATTTGTATTCTTTAAACAAGAGTTATATGCTTTCTTGTACAACTGATTGCTTAAATTGGCTTGAGTATATAATATATACTTAATACATTGCACTTTAATTAATGAAGCTATAATGAATCCCAATCCTAATAAAACTACTATTATAAATCTATCACTACTGCCTACATTATAATTTATATTGCCAAACTTAATATCATATGTTGAGTCATTAAATATAATACCTAGTATTGGTATTATTAATGTTAGTGATGCAAATTCAATAATTCCAGATATTAATGTTGTAATAATACATAGGTTTAAACTAAATCCTTTTATGTTCTGTGATGCCTTAAGCATCAAGTATATGGTTTCTAATGTTTTTATATGCCTTATTAATCTCATTTAAATCAAATATATCTATATCTCACTATTCTAGTTCATTTCTAATCCTTTTCAATATTTTCTTTGAATATTCCTTTTAGTGTTTTTGATATATTTTCCTAAATTAATTAAATGTTTTTCCCAATTAACTAGTCTTATAATACCTAAACGAAGAAGATAAGGATGAGTTGTGAATTCATTGACTCACGAAGAGCTTAAGTTTTTATATCGTTAGGCCCAGAGAAGTATCTTTCTCTAGACGAATTGATTAAAACGATCATTTCTTCTTATATACAAGAATAGACTTTCAAGTTTAAGAACGATTCATATTGATTTAAATAATATTTCTCGTTTTTCTTTGTTGACAGAATTTTCTCCTTTTTTTTAGCTACCTTTTTTAGTCAATCTACACTCCCTTTATGTTTTCCTTTTCCAGTCAAACAACCTCTCGTTTTATAACCTACATGGGGAAAGAAAGGGTTATAAATGACCCAAAGGGAACATAAGGGTTATGAAAATTCCTCAAAGACCATACAAAAATGGACAAGATCATCAAACATGTTAGCTTTTTTATTCCTGAACTCCTTTATGGCTCAAAAAAAGCCCAGTCTCTGACTGGGCTTTTTAATTGGTGGCGGGGGCAAGATTTGAACTTGCGACCTTCGGGTTATGAGCCCGACGAGCTACCAGACTGCTCTACCCCGCGACGTTAATAAAGCATACATCTTTATGTGACGTGAATGACTACTTTGTTTGTGTTATGGGACCTTTAATTCTCCTTCAACTTCTATATAAATGCCTGGTTTTTTCTGAAGGATGATTTCATCTAGTTCTTCAAT
>CETG01016424.1_pt1 | contig 22051 bp, 23 predicted proteins | sample 361471 | NCBI WGS metagenome assembly CETG01 (sample SAMEA2622696, study PRJEB7988) | marine metagenome | isolation source: saline water (ENVO:00002010), including | reverse complement strand
GGTGGTGCTCTATCGGGACGCTACGAGATTTGTGTCTGGCAACTCCGCCCCGGGGCTCTCGAAGAGAATTGAATAAACTAGACCTCTAGGTCCGGACTCCAATCGCCACTCCTGGCTAGGCTGTTCATCTTCGCCCTGTGAGCAAACATCTCTTGGCTCTCGGCCGCTGACTCGGGGCCTCCTTGAGCCCAGGTCTTGAGTGCGTGGGCTTGCAGGGCTCTTCCATAGGAGTAGGATAATTGCCAAGGATGATTGACGCTCATCTTATTCATCAGATTGAGATGTGCGGTTGCGTCCTCATCAGACTGTCCACCTGAGAGGAATACAATACCAGGAAGGTCGTGAGGGACATGATTGGTCAAACAGTCCACAGTTAACTTAGCCACCTCTTCCCGTGTTGCTTGATTCGAACAGCCCGAGCCCGCCATCACCATGTTCGGCTTGAGTAGTGCTCCGGGAATGTGAACTCCTTGCTCTGTGCAAGCAGCAAATGTAGCGTCTAGAATCTCCGCAGTTACATCGTAGCATCTCTGAGCATCGTGATCTCCGTCCATCAATACCTCTGGTTCGATTATAGGGACCAATCCCTGCTCTTGACAAATTGCTGAGTATCGCGCTAAGGCGTGAGCATTTGTTGAGATACAGGCCTTACTTGGCATTCCGTCCCCGATTTTAATTACGGCGCGCCACTTAGCGAATCTTGCACCCATTGCGAAGTATCCAGAGCATCTTTCCCTAAGTCCGTCTAGTCCCTCAGTAATCTTCTCACCCGGGTGATTAGCCAGTTCCTTCGCTCCTGTATCGACTTTAATTCCGGGATGAATTCCTATGGCATTTAGGGCATCTACGATTGATGAACCGTCATCCATGTCCTGCCGAATTGTCTCATCAAACAGAATCACTCCAGACACAGCGGACTGGTAATCATCGGTGGATAGTAAGTTAGCACGGTAGGAGCGTCTTGTCTCAGCAGAAGGCTCAACGCCTACTACGGCCAATCTCTTGGACATCGTACCATTACTCTCATCTGCTGCTAGAATCCCCTTTCCGGGAGCTACTAACTGATTCGCTGTTTGCTCGAGTAATCCTTCATCCATACTATTGCCTCGTAGATTCGTATAGGTCGCAAGAGATGAAGTCATCGCACGGAGGATAAATAGTAATGCTCGCCAGAACTGACATCTATCACTTCTGAGTGAACCGAGTGGCGTCCATCTTCAGTCTCCTCGACCCCTCTGGTTCGTCCAGCACAGACTCCTGTTCCGATGAAAATTGAATCATCAGAGGAGCAGAGTTCATCTCTGCTCCAAAGTCTGTCGACATCGCCGTCAATCATCTTCTCTGCCCTGTCTCGGTGACCGTCATTCTTGAAAATCAAACGACCTTCGAATGGTGCCTTCAAACCGCGCAGAGCGGTAGCGGTGATTACGCCCTCAGGGGCTGCTCCTATTCCCATCAACATATCAATATCTGAATTTGGATCAGCGGCGTTTAGTGCGGCCGCAATATCGCCGTCTCCAATTAGTACTACATCTACATCGTATTGATTCAAATCACGAATCAGGTCTTCGTGTCTAGGCCTATCCATAACCACAACCTTGAGCAGTGAACTGTGTTTGTCGAGAACACTGCATGCAGCCTCGACATTGTATGATACATCGGCCTCGAGGCTGATGTGCCCGGCCATCTCCGCGGGTCCCGTAATTTTGTCCATATAACAATCAGGAGCATGTAGCAAAGCCCCTCTAGGAGCAGCAGCTAGAACCGCCATTGCGTTTGGCTTGTCCAAGGCAACATGATTAGTACACTCGAGAGGATCTACTGCGATATCTATGCTAGGAGATCCCGGCTTACCTTGCATCGATCCGAGGGGTTCTCCGATCCACAACATAGGGGCGTCGTCTCGTTCACCTTCTCCTATCGCAACCCTGCCGTCGAATGGGATATTGTCGAATACAGTGCGCATGGCTTCGACCGCTGCTCCATCTGCAGCCTTTCCATCTCCGAGGCCTATCCACTTCGAAGCTGCTACGGCTGCGGCCTCGGTGGCTTGTACAAAGTGGTCCGCTAAGTCCCTTGTAGCCATAGATACCGGAGTGGGTCTAGGCATTCAATTATGCGGGTCTGACTTACTCTTTCTGAGCACACGGATTCCTTCAATCCGAGAGTTGGGATATTGCCCATTAGAGTCCTTCTCGAGTGGTTTCAGCATGTCCCATGCACATAGTAGCGCAGCGCTGACTCCGCAAAGTGCCTCCATCTCAACTCCTGTAGTCCAATGTGTTCTGACAGTGACAGTACAACGAAGTCCGCCACCCTCAATCTTCCAATCAACATCGCAGCCTTCGATCGGTATGGGATGACAATGGGGCAGTGTTCGGGGAGTCTCCTTAACCGCCTGAATGGCTGCTATGGTCGAGGCTTCTCTGACATCGCCCTTGGGGGAGCGTCCATTTGCGACGACATCGATAGCGGTCTCTGAGAGTATCAATACTCCAGTTGCTACTGCCTCACGGGCAACTACCGGCTTGGAACCTATGTCGACCATTCCTGTCCAGCCCTCGTCGTCCATCTTTCTACATACGGGGGGTCTTCACTTATAATTCAGCGAGAAGTTAACGAAAATATCCGAATATGGATAACATCTGAAATAGTACTCCACGATGTGAAGTTATGGTAGGGACCTTTCGGGAGAGGGCTACGCCCGGTGCGGTACCGGTATTGATTTCTGGAATTAGCCATGACCGCCCTATCACAGATGCGATGCGTCTCGGGGTTATGGATGATCTATGCGTAGGATGCTCATATTGCCTAATGGCTTGTAAGGACGATGCACTAGTTGTGGAGGGATTATGTGAGGTTATTCTAGAAAATTGCACTGACTGTTTGAGGTGCTTACTGTGGTGTCCAACAGGAGCATTGGTCTACACCTGAGGTGCATCAATGGCTGACAAACCGAAAACAGTCGTGATTGGAGCGGGTGTGGGTGGCCTGATGTCTGCTGCGCTGATTGCGCAGACCGGTAGATCAGATGTCAGTGTATATGAGAGAATGTCTTTCGCAGGAGGTAGGTTCACTCAGCACGATCACGATGGATATCAGATTCCTACCGGTGCTGTCCATATGATACCACATGGGAAAAAGGGGCCATTTGCCAATATGATCCTAGGCAAGCGCAGAAGGGGTGGGCTCGAATTAGGACGGCATGGAGTTGAGTTTCTTCCAACAACAAAGTTCGCCTGTCAAATCAGAGATGGTAAGTTGAGTAGAGCCGGTTCGGCTTTTGGTATTCTTCCATGGTTCTCTGCTAAGGACGCAATCAATCTACCAGGTCTCCTAATGAAAAGAGCGAAGGACCCCTGGGAGGACGAGACTGAAGATGGTAGAACTTGGTTGTCAAGGCGATTTTCTGATGATTTCATAGATTTTCTAGATGCATTCTCAAACTTTGCAATTAGCCTAAGATTCGATCAAATGCCAGCCTCAACTGTTGTCAGAATGTTGCAGAATTCTTTCTGGAGTGACAGGCCACATGTTCCGAAAGGCGGCTGCAAAGGTGTGATAGATGGTTTGAGGAAGGATCTGCGTGAGAATGGTACGCGAGTCAAGCTATCTCACGAGATAACAGAAATCCTTCCCGGTGATGAAGAGGAGTCGACTAAGAATCACAGGTTTTGCATTGGTGTACGACGACGAGGGCGTGACGAAGCGAAGTGGGTTGGTGCAGATTCAATTATTCACAACGGTGGTCATCCTAACCTGCTAAATTCACTTTCTGAAGACTTCGAGGTTACAGAAGGCGTCAGAGAGCAAGTGCGTGATACTCAGGCAGTAGGGGGAATTGGTTTTGCGTTTGCTCTCGATGATGATATCCCTCATCGAGGTAGCGGTGTTACCATGCTTCCAGGACTAGAACGAGTTGGTGGATATGTTATCCCTACCTTCTCAGATTCTAGTCTGGCTCCCGAAGGTAAGCATCTGATGATTACTCACCAGTTTGTTCCTGACCCGACTGTTAAGTCGGAGATTAGCAAGGGCAGAGATGATCTGTACGAAGCGATTCCGTGGTTATCTGACCACGCTGAGGAAATATGTGTTCACTCTTACCATAGGAACTGGCCGTGTAATCGAGCCCCGCAGGGTGCAGAGTTGCCTTCTGATATTGGCGTAGATGGAATTCGACTGGTTGGAGACGGCATCAAAGGGCACGGTTGGATGATGGTCGAAGGGATCGCTTCGAATGTACCGAATGCGATCAGTGGTGTAGGCGCGATCTAATCAGCCCAGGCCAGCCTTCCAGATTTCCCCATCGGCCCTGACTTCTTTCTTCCACAAAGGAGCTTGTCGCTTGAGTTCGTCAATTAGCCAACTACAGGCCTCGAAGCCCTCGGCCCTGTGGGGAGAGGCGGTGTGGATGCAGACTATTGGCTCGCTAGGGCCTACTGAGCCAGTGCGATGTGCCATTACCACTGATTTAACACCGAATTGAATTATCGCCTGCTCGGCTAAATTATTCAGTACATCGGGAAGTTTTTCTTCCCATGCATCGAACTCCAGCCTCTCTACAGCGATTCCATCGTCCTCTCCACGAGTCAAGCCAACAAAACTGACTACACTTCCGCAGCCCTCTGTCTCAAGTTCTTGGCGGAGTGAATCGGGTTCGAGTTGTTCGGGTTCAACTAGCACCCGCACGCTTGGCATGACTGGCCATGCGGGTGTCGCGCTTGAACGCCACGCAAGACCCAACCGTTCAAGCAGGGGTGAATGTTCGCGGTAGCATGAGTGAGGAGCCAGTCCACATTCTCGGCGCTGGACTTTCTGGACTGGCCGCAGCGACCTATCTGGCTAAGGCAGGCAGGGAGGTCCATGTGCATGAAATTAGAAATGACAGTGGTGCTCGTTTCGATGGGGATTTCCAAGGTATCGAAAATTGGACCAGTAGTGAGTCGGACTTCTTCGATGAAATGCGTGATTGGGGTTTAGATCCTGAAGAGTTCAAGTCTAACGACTTCGATATCATTGACCTGATTCATCCCGATGATGAAATTACCAACCCTATTACTGACGGTGTTGCCTTCAGAGTGGTCGAACGTGGTACTGACTCGCACTGCATTGACCAGGGATTCAAGCGAATGGCAACGGCTGCGGGTGCCACCATACACTATGGTACTCGGAGGCCTCCTGAAGACTGTCATATTGTCGCAGCCGGGCCCAAGGAATCGAGTGCGGTTGCCTTCGGTGAAATCTTTCACACTGACCATCCTAACCATGTTTCATTCCAACTCAATGACAAGCTCGCCCCTGGTGCCTACTCTTACCTGATTATTATCGATGGCATTGGACTAATCTGCACCTGCCTTTGGCGTAAACAGAAGCGTACATCGCGCTATCTGAACGAGACGATTGCGTGGTATGAGCAGCACTACGAACTCAATCGTAGACCAATCAAGAGAGTTGGTGGTAAAGGCGACTTTTCACTACCTGACAGGTATGTCCACGAGGGGCGATACTATGTTGGTGAAGCAGGTGGGCTACAGGACTTCATGTGGGGATTCGGGATGCGCTATGCAATCACTAGCGGAGTCTTTGCAGCTAAGGCAATACTTGGAGAATCTGATTACGAGGCTGAAGTCCGAAAGCGCTTGGTCCCTCTGGTTCGAGCCAGTGCCATCAATCGCTTCTTGATGAACAGAGTCGGAGACAGGGGATTCAAACTGGTCGCTAATCACTGGATGAGAAACCAGCGCAGAAAAGGCGACGGTTTAGTCTTCATGCGCTGGTTGTATGCTCCTGGGCCACTTCGACTAATGCTCTGGCCCATTGTTAGGGCAGGCATGCTGCGGCGTAAGCAACTGAAAGATGGTAGGATGGTTCGAAGGATGCCGTTCAGGAGTTCTCTGTCTCGCGACTCGTGGGAACCGAGTCCGCGAGCCGAGGAGATTGGTTCACAGTGGGAGGCAATTCGCAAAGGCGGAGGATCAATCTCTTTCGGAGATGGCGACGCCTGAAAGGCGTCATTCGTCTCCGTTTGTTTGATATGGCGTCCCTGAGTGGCCCGGGTATGACATCTTGGCCGGAAATGCAGCCAATGCAGAACAACCTTGTGAACTACGGAGTGACTGACAACGGAATCGCAGTAATCGAACTGTGCTCTGATTCCGCTGGCGAGCCGCTAACTGAGGGTAAGACTCCGGTGAACACCTATACTCACGCAATGATGAGAGATATCGATGAGGCTGTGCTTAAGGCTCGCTTCGACGATGATGTAACCGTAATCCTCCTAACTGGATACGGAGAGAAGTTCTTCTCGGCAGGAGCCAGCATCAGCATGCTGGATTCAGTTAGTCCCGGATTCAAGTATTTCTTCTGTCTTCACGCCAATGAAACTCTGAGCAGATTAGAGCAGACTCCCAAGCTTGTTATCGCTGCACTGAACGGTCACGCTGTCGGTGGTGGACTTGAGATTGCAATGTCCGCCGACATTCGTATCGGCCGCAAGGACTCGGGTCAAGTCGGACTACCGGAAGTCTCTCTAGGAGTGCTTGCAGGAACCGGAGGTACTGCTAGACTTGCCCGCTTAGTAGGCAAGGCAAAGGCGATGGAAATTATGGTTACAGGACGTAAGTTCTCATACGAGGAAGCCAAGGAAATGGATCTAGTTCACGATGTTTGGGCTGGAAGTTTGGATGAGTTCCAACAAGATGTGCTTGACTATGCTGGCCAGTTCACTCTACCCTACGCTGCGAGTAAGGCCATTGGAAACATAAAGCGAAGTGTGCAGAGTGGGATGGAGATTCCACTAGAGTACCATTTGGCCCTAGAAAGAGAGTTGCAGTCGGATTTGTTCCAGAGTGAGGATGCCAAGAAGGGTATTGCGGCATATGTGAACAGAGAAGTTCCAGAATTCGATGGTAACTGAGACCGCACTCTGTAGAGTGCGCTTTCATATACAGCGTTTGATATACCTGTTATCTCTGCCAATTAACGATGGCAGACGCAGAGATAGTAGCAGACTACACGCAGAACTTCGAAGTGTGGATTGAAGAGTTTAATGAGTGGCAGACTAGAATAGGGTTTGACCCTTCTTGGCTAGGTGACTACAGGTTCGATATCAAGTTCGACTGGGATACCGCTGGAGACACTATCGAGTTCGGAGATTTCGAAGGCAGACCAAAGTGGCAGAGGAGGATGCAGATTCCTCAGCAGACCATCAGAGATGCAATCATCAATATGGTAAGTGTTCAGGGAGATACGGAGTTCGCATCTGTCGAACAACAGAACCACCTATTGGCTTCTGCACCGACGGAATATGATCGCAAGTCCGCTCTCAGAATCATGTGTGAAGAGCAGCGCCACGGCTGGCAGATGGCTTACCTACTTTGCACCTTCTTTGGTGAGCAGGGAGTTCGTGAAGCAGCTAAGTTGTTGGAGAGAAATGCTCAGGATGGGACTCGAATCCTTGGTTCTTTCAACGAACCAATTGATCATTGGCTTGACTTCTTCATGTTCACTCACTTCATCGACCGTGATGGTAAGTACCAGCTGAAGATGCTCAGTACTTCTTCATTCAAGCCGCTCGCTGCCTCAATGGGCCCTATGCTCAAGGAGGAGTCATTCCACCTAGGAACAGGTGCAAATGGTCTTCGAAGAATCGTAAAGCAAGGAGTCATTCCATGTGCTCTGATTCAGAAGTATGTCAACAAGTGGGTAAGCACTGGACTCGACCTATTCGGAACAGATGACTCGTCTAGTGCTCAGTGGGCATATGTGTACGGAGTTAAGGGCAGATATGATGAGAGGGAGTCTTCGGAATCAGCAGACAGAGAGCATTTGAACGAAGCAAGCAGAGATCTATACTTCCAAGAGTTGCGTGAAGAGATGCGCAGAATTAGCAAGGCTAGAAAGGAAGGTGAGCCTGAACTCTACATCCCTTCTGACAAGTTCAAGCGCGGCATCGGCAAGTATGCTGGTAAGCGCTATACTGTTCATGGAGAGATTTTCGATGGTGATGATGATGCTTGGGAAAACTATCTCTCGTCGGTACTTCCTACTGATGAAGACGAGGATAGGCTGGTCAATGAGTACATGAAAGAAGAGTGGATTCAGTATCGCGAGTGGAAGGGTAACTGATTCTGAGGGATTTACATGCAGCATGTCGCTTTGACCATGTTCGATAAGGAGCGTTGCGCTCCATTCTTCGACAAGTTGACCGAGTACTTCCACGAGCACCACCATTCTGACGAGCAGGACGCTGATGGTTACGAGGAGTTACTCTACAGAATTCGCAGACCATACAATCAGGAAATGCTTGACATGATTGACTCATGGATGGGTTTGCCAAAGCGCGATTGGCGCGAGGAGACTCAGAGGGAAGTTTTGCTGGCCCTCTATGCTATCAGGTACCCTGACACCCTCCTAATCGAGAGTTTTACTGAGAAGGCTAGGTCAGATATGCGTCGGCTTTCCGCCTACTTACATTTCACAAGTCACACATATGCTATCTGGGACGAGGATACACTCAGAGGATTGAGCAAGTTGGGAATAGATATCCCTAGCACAGAAACCGCTGACCCGTATGTATACGGAGCATATGTTTCTGCAATTGAGTTGCTCAAGGATGTCGCTCCGTTCACCTGCTTCCTAGAGCATGATGTGCCTCGTCAGCGACTGTTTCAAGCAGCGCTAGCAGCATACGGCCGGGAGTGAGTCAATGAGTATCCGAACCGTCGCCGTCATCGGCGCCGGGACGATGGGTTCCGGAATTGCTCAGGTTTGTGCTCAGACTGGTTGGCAAACCCGGCTCTACGATGCATTTCCTGAGGGGCTTCAGAAGGGCATGGATTCGATTAGTTCCTTCTGGAACAAAGGGATCGTTCGCGGTAAGACCACAGAGCAGCAGAAATCAGAGTGGTTGGCTAATCTTAGTTCGCACGATGATATGTCCACGGCAGTATCTGGTGCTGATCTCGTAATCGAGGCCGTGCCCGAGATAATGGAACTGAAGCAAAGTATCTTTCGTCAGCTCGAAGAGATGGCGCCTTCTCACGCAATTATTGCAACCAATACCTCCGGCCTACGAATTGGAGACATTGCGAGTGTTACTGGGTGTCCGGAGAGGATTATCGGGATGCATTTCTTCAATCCGGTTCCGTTGATGAGTCTAATAGAGTTAGTTCGTCATGAATCGTGTTCGGATGACACTGTCAAAGTCGCGCAATCAATCGGTTCTGCAATGGGAAAGGAAACTATTCTTGTTCGCGATGTGCCGGGTTTCGCTACCAGTAGATTGGGCGTGGTTCTGGGCAATGAGGCGATTAGGATGCTTGCAGATGGGGTCGCCTCAGCTAGCGACATTGACACTGCTATGCGACTTGGCTACAAGCATCCAATGGGACCTCTTGAGTTAAGCGACTTAGTTGGTTTAGATGTTCGTCGCGATATTTTGAACAATCTGGCCGAGGCTTTCGATGATGATCGATACTTGCCACATCCTATGCTCGATCGTTTGGTCGAAACTGGAAATCTAGGAAAGAAAGTCGGCAAGGGAATCTATGAGTGGTCATCAGATGGTAAATCGGACCGAGATGATCTTTGAGGTTAGCATGCAGACCTTTCTGATTGAATCGATTGGAATCATTGCTGGAACATTAGGTGTAATGGCTTGGCTTCCTCAGTTGAGAGAGGTGTGGATAGAAGGACTTCATGAGGGTATCTCACTTCCCACTTTCTGGTTGGTTTCTACGGCTCTCGTATTATGGCTAATCTACGGAATCCTAATCGGATCAATTTCGATAATTGCCGCAAATGTGGCGGCTTTGGTTTGTATTCTATCTCTAATTATAGGAGTGACTAGACTAAGAAGAGAAAATCAGATTGATTAGATCATTTAGAGGTACGCATCTGCCAATTCATGGTACGAGTGCCGGGATTTGAACCCGGGTTCAGGCGTTGGCAACGCCCGGTGATAACCACTACACTACACTCGTGTGAAATCGGGGAAACAAGAATCGCTTTTCTAAGCGTCGGTACACTAGGCAAGAGCTTCGATACGGCTCAGTATGTCATTCAGAGTCGAACGGTAGATTTCCTCCCCTCTGCCTACCGGGTCATCTAACCCCCAATCCTCATCAATAGGAAGCACGGGGCACTCTACTCCACAACCCATGCTGATAATTCGGTCATACCCAGTTGTTTCTATTTCGTCAACAGACTTTGGGTACTGGCCTTCCATTCCTATTCCCAAATCGGATGTGACCTTGATTGCATTAGCTGCAATAGCTCCACCTGGATGAGTTCCAGCAGACTCTGCCTCGTGCCCCATGTGTCTGGCAGCAGCTTGTGCCATCTGACTGCGGCAAGTATTCCCGACACACACGAATAGTATCCGCATCGAGAATGCCTAGGCTAGGTGACTAATGAACCAATCCACAATATTCAACATATATTCAGTAAGATTCGCTGAACAGAATTGAAGTAGCCCTCTCATGCCGTAGTGCCATGGCGGATTCACCTATTAGCCACCATTCCGGTGAGCAAGTGGATGTGCCGGCCGATCCGAATGCTTCTCCCGAGCAGCGTGCACAGATGGAGCAGGCATATCAGCAGATGCAGAGAAAACTGCGAATAACCAAGATGGATGAAGATATCAAGCACAAGATCATGGTTCTATCTGGCAAGGGCGGAGTCGGTAAGTCAACGGTGGCTACAGGCCTTGCACTCTCGCTCGCTCGGAAAGGGATGAGTGTTGGGCTGATGGACATCGACATCACCGGACCAAATATCCCTAAGATGCTTGGAATAGAGGAGTCTGACCTGAATGTGGAGGAGGGACAGATTTTCCCTGCAATCGGACCACACGGAGTCAAGGTCATCTCGATGGCTTTCCTGCTTGAGGACCCTGACAAGCCGGTCATCTGGCGCGGTCCAATAAAACTCGGAGCAATTCAGCAGTTTATCGGCGATGTTGCATGGGGTGAGTTGGATGCTCTAATCATCGACTTTCCCCCTGGAACTAGCGATGAGCCTCTAACTGTCAGTCAAAATCTTCCAGGAATAGATGGCGTGGTAATTGTGACCACTCCTCAAGAGGTCGCTCTGCTAGATAGTCGCAAATCAATCAGTTTTGCCAAGACTCTATCTGTGCCTGTTCTAGGAGTAGTTGAAAACATGAGTGGATACAAAATAAGAGGTACAGCAAGCCCGGGGGACGAGGTCACAGTGATAGGACCCGGGGGTGTTCCAATCTCTGCTAGTACCGATGACGATGGTACTTGGTCGATGACTCTAGATGTATTCAAGTCTGGAGGAGGTGCCCATGCTGCGGAGGATCTAGGGGTGCCATTCCTCGGCTCACTTCCATTCGACCCGGGGATCGTGCGAGGCGGTGATGATGGAGTACACAGAATCGTAGCTGAACCTGAAGGAGATACGGCATTGGCCTTCGATGGAATAGTAGAGAATGTTTTGGAAACTCTAGGAGAGGGTTCCGGTTCATCTGTGAGGATTACTTGACTCTCAACCTCCATAGAAGGGTCGAATTGATGGCGCATTTGCCGCTCGAGAGGTATTGAGAATGGCTGCGGGAACTGGTATCTACATCACTTGGATAACAGGTGCGATTGTACTCAGCATAGCCATGATGCCGTTGTTCAAACCTAGCTATGCTAGGCTAAGTGCTGACGGTTTCATCGATATGTTCAGGCGTTACTGGGCGCATATGATTGTGGTTTTCTCTGTCTATCTTTGGAAGGACATTCTAGACGGGATGGATCGTGCTCTGATGGCAAATACTCAACTGGACATGACTCCCTATGTATACGCAATCGAGGGTGATATCGTACTTTGGGTACAAGAAGCATTGAGAAGCCCTCTACTGGATGAAGTTCTGACTCACTTCTATGTAATGGGATTCATGACTGCTACTTTCGCATCGTTCCTGTATCCGATTTACTTCGATGACAGGCATATGGCAGACAGAATCTCTCTGTCGATGTTCTGGGTATATGTGCTAGCGATTCCATTCTATCTATTCTTTAATGTCGGCGTAACTGGGAATCATATCCCACAGATGCAGACGATTGCATACGATCTGACTCCTGAAATCAACAACTGGTTCACAAGAATTGATCCATTCACCAATGGGATGCCTAGTCTACACATCGGTTTGCCATTTGCAATCTGGCTGACTATGCAACGCTGGGATGGAGACGGACGATGGCATAGGTATCGTAACTTTCTGATGGGATTCATCCTCTTGACTGCGCTCAGTATAGTGTATCTAGGAATACATTGGGTAGTGGACATAATCGGAGGAATGGTAGTCGCTATTATCGCCGTAGAAATCACTTCAAGAACAAGTGACTCGATTTGGAGGGTTGCTGATGAACGGCTCTTTGGCCGTAGGCTAGCTAGGGCTATTTCCGATCCTCAAAAATGGATTAAGCAAGTCTCCGCTAGTGCAAGAGAATATCTCAGGCCACTAAGGGAGCCCAGTAGAAAGCAAACCAGTATCATGATTGCAGCAGTTGTGATGTCAACAGGAGGAGTACTGTTGTGGGATGCTACTCATCAGGACTTTCCTCTGGAAGGAGTCGAGTGGCCAACCGCTGCTGCCGGCTCGGAAGGATGGTTAGTATCTGTCGAGGAAGATCCGATAACTTCGGAAATCAAAATCACTCAATGGAATGTGACTTCTCAGGAAGAAATAGAGATTGTCAGCAGCGAGTGGGCATCTTCTCCATCGGTAATCGTCTCGGGCCAATACATGGTGTTGTATGATTCGCAGAATCTAGAGTTCTACGACTTGGACAATCGAATTGAATCGTCAGCCCTTCTAAATCTGGAAAATACTGGTATAATCTCAGATGTTGCAATCATAGAGGATGCTGGAATGGTTGTATTGGCCGTTATGAACGAGTCTTCTATACAGTTCGTGGATGTTGGAAACAACAACACTCTACTGGGGCAACAAAATGGTACCTATTCCATAGTAGAGGCATCTGGTTCACTAGTGGCTTGGGTAAGTGCATCACAAACTGCACCCGCAGTTAATCTCACATCCATTTCTGGAGGAATTGAGATTGGAATTGAGTTGAATGCTACTGCTACTGTGGCCGAGGATGAGTATCTAGAGCAGATATCAGGAATCCCTGTGAATTACTCCAATGCTACTGTGATTGACATCGATATGTCATCATCATGGCTTGTTGCGGTAGTCGATGTTGGTCCCGTAAATCGAACTGTTCTGGTCAATGTTCTTACAGGGGAACAGAGGATGTTGTCTGATCCCCTATGGCAATCATCTTCCCCAAGTATTGGTGACAATAGGGTTGCTTTCCTGCAAATAGCATTCTGGGACCCAACAGACAATATTGTCGGCACAAATGATGTATACCTGCATGAGATAGAAAGTAATTCGACAATAGCGATTACTCGTGATGATGATGTCAACCAGATGGAGCCTCAAGTTCTACTTGAAGAAGTGGCTTGGATTGAGGTCGAAAGTGATGGTGGGGCTGTCCTGAAAGTATACTCGGGCGAGACTTTCGAGCCATATTCCTCTGTCATACTACAGTCAGCTATTGTAATGTTGATTCCATTGCTATTTCTGTGGGCTTATCAGGCCGCATCGGAAAGATAATTATTCTGCGAGTCGGAACATCTCGTCCAGACATTTGCTGGCTTTCTCAATGACTGATGTTTCCAATTCGATGATTTGGTTGGGTCTAGGATTACGAAGTGCCTGTAGAATATCCTCGAGTTGTGTCGTCTTCATATGCCGGCACATCACACAGGCCCCGACCAAATTAAGATCCTCATTTGACTCGGCAAGAATTCTATCAGTAGTGCCGCATTCGGTAATTAGCATCATATCCTTCTTCCCGACTGAAGCGAGTCTTAGAGCTTCTTCCATCAGAACCTCACTGCTGCCTACAAAGTCACTTTCATCCAATACATCTGTATCGCATTCCGGGTGACTGAGGACCTGTAGTTCCATGCCTGCATCGCTCGCTCGCTTTCTCCAATTTCGTATCTTTTCTCCAGTAAATGCAGCATGAACCTCGCACTCTCCGTCGAAGATGATTACTTCCTTCTTGCCAGCTAGATGGTTCTGCAGATGCTTGCCCATGAATCTATCAGGTACGAAAATTAGGCCATCTCCAGGTAACCTCTCACAAATTCTCAGATAGTTGCTGCTGGTAACGCAGGCGTCGCACTCGGCCTTAACTTCTGCACTGGTATTGATGTAGCAAACCACTGGTAATCCTGGATACTTTGCTCTAATGTCTCTGACATCTTGAGCAGTAATTGAGTCACTTAGTGAGCATCCTGCTTCCGGCGAAGGGTGTAGTACGGTCTTGTGAGGGCTGACTATTTTGGCCGTCTCGGCCATGAATCTTACACTGGAGAAAAGGATTGTATTCTGAGAGGCATCTCTAGCCTCTTTAGAGAGGGCATAGCTGTCAGAAACAGCGTCGGCCACTCCATAAGTGATGTCTGGAGTTTGATATGAGTGTGCAATTAGGATGACATCTTTCTCCTTTTTTAGTTGGTTGATTTCAAGCGTTAGTGGTGCTATTAATCTGCAGGTCTCTAAACTCCACCTGAATGGTTGTTTGATGGTGGTGCTAAGTCTCTCTGCCTCCTTTTCTATTTCTAATTTGGAATATGATGAATGATTCACGATACCTCGCTGGAGAGGTGGTGGAGGCAATTCTATTGCCATACAGTTACTTCGTCATGTGCAACCGCTTTGAAGTCATCTAATGTCGCAACTGCATGGCGGGAGCCGCGATACGCATGTGGGAGCCTCTCGAACTTCTGCATGAGGGTGCGGAAGCGACTGTCACAGCGGGAAAATGGATGGGGAAGCCAGCGGTCCTCAAGATGAGGAGGCCGAGGGGTTACAGGCATCCAGACTTGGATCGTAGATTGACGCGCAGTCGGCTATCAGTAGAAGTCAGAGTCTTGGGTAGATTGCAGCAGTCTGGATTCTCCTCTCCATCATTATACGACTGCGATATTGAGGAGTCTTGGATTCTAATCTCAAGAATCGATGGGAGGCCTTTGTATGAGGCGATCTCAGACGGTTCTGCCGGCATTGATGTGATGGAGAATATTGGAGCATTAATTCGCAGATTGCACGAGGAAGATATTTCTCATGGAGATTTGACTACCCATAATATCCTAATCGACGAAATGGGTAACCTTTCGCTAATCGATTTTGGTTTGGCGAGGGTCTCTCCTGAGTTAGAGCACATGGGACTAGATCTACAGGTGCTCAACGAGTGTTTGACGGCTAGCCATTCCGAACTAGGGGGAGCAGTCGATGCGATGTTGAGAGGATACATGGATGCGGGTAATGACGAAGCTGCAAATGTTGTATCAAGATTTGAGACGATAAGGGGAAGAGTGAGATATCACGGATAGGGTCAGCATGAGGATACTGTTCGTTACAAGCAATCAGGGCAAAGTCTCCGAGACCAGAAAATTACTAGCCGACTCGGGACACACTGTTGAGCAGTTGTTAGTTAGAGGAGTCGCACCTGAGTTTGATGAGCCCAAAGAATTGGGGATTGAGGCTGTAGCGAATTCAAAGATGGTTCAAGCACTAATCCTGTTGGAACAAGAAGGAATTGAGGGAGTTGCTGTAATGGTGGAGGATTCGGGTGTCTTCCTCGATGCCTTTGATGAGTGGCCAGGGGCCAAGTCGGCAGAAGTAGAGAGGCAAATTGGCCTCGAAGGCATACTATCCATGCTCAGAGAGGGCATGCCTAGAGGGGCAGAGTTCAGAGCAGTAGCTAAGGTCTCTGACGGTGTTTCAACTTGGAGCGCAGAGGGAGTTTGCAGAGGAAAAATTGCTGATTCCATTAGAGGAAGTGGTGGATTTGGATACGATCCAATATTCATCCCAAATGAGGGAGATGGGCGCACCTTCGGAGAATGGGAAGAGGGTAAATACTCCGGAATCACACACCGAGCAAAGGCAATGAATAGTCTAGCAGAGCTTCTCAGGTCCCCGTCAAGGTGAAGGCAGAAGGCTCTTCGTACGGGTCGGGAACATGGTATCGCTCACTCGGTTGATTCTTTGGATAGCGGTTATTCTCGGGAGTCTGTTGTTCCTCATATTGTCGGGCGATATGAGTCCGTTAACTCAAATTGCAGGAGGAATTGTCCTTCTAGCATTGGTTTCTCTTCTGATGTTCTCAGGGCGCTCTCCTGTTCCTCAACCTCCAAAGATAGTCATAGAGCCTGAAGTGAAGAAAGAGCCGAAGGTAGAAATCGATCTACCAGAGCCTGTACTTGAAGTTGAAACCGCCAGCCAGCGCAAGGAAGAGAAAATCAAGCGAAGCAGAGGTAAGTCTCCACAGCCAGAGATGCCTCTACCTACTCTGCCACCCATGCCCATGCCCACTCCTGTAGCAGCCGAAGGCGATTTACCGCCGCCTGCACCAATGCCTGTCATTATTGATGATGATAACAATCTAGCAGCTCGATATGTGGCCGAATCTAATCCTCAAGGAGATTTTGAAGCCGAGGTTGAGGAGTTTGTAGGTCAAAGAAGGGCCAAGAGGGCCGAGATTAGATCACGTATCGAAAGAAAGCGCAGGATGCAGATGGCTGAGAGAAGGGCTGCTAAGGCTAGAATATGGTCTGCAGTTGAGGATGGAGAAGATCTGGCAGAGTTACTCAAGCAGCCCGACCATGGAATGACCGTTCTCGACGAACCGGAATCTCCTGACTCAACCAAGCCACAGGGAGTGTCGTATGTTAGAATAGACGAGGAGAGGATTCTTCGAATCAGAATCCCTCTTGAAGTAAAACCCAGAGAAGACATTCGCAAGAAGGATCAGGAAGAGATGGTAGACGAGATTTCTCCTATGCCCCCTCCTCCGGGAATGCCCCCTATGCCCCTCCCTCCGGGAATGCCCCCTATGCCCCCTCCAGTGAAACCTGACGAAGGTTGAGTAGCCTGAATGTTCAAGCCAATAGGCTCTGTGGAGGCAACATGACAGAGAGAGTTCTGCTGGTAGAAGATATCCCGGTCGAAGGTAGTAGTCCATCGGGCGGTGTGATTAGTATCTGGACATTGAATCGCCCTGATAAGCTCAACGCGCTGAATCAAGAATCGCACGCGTCTATCAAAGAGCAATGTGCGAGAGTGGAGGCGGAAGACTCGATTAGAGCCGTTATGATAAGAGGGGCTGCGCCGCATCCGGTAGAAGATGGGGGTAGAGCAAAGCCCGCGGCCTTTGCCGCCGGAGCAGACATCTCTGAATTCGCTGGTAAGTCATCTGACGATGTTCGTGATTTCTTTGCGAACAATGCTTGGGAAGCAGTCTGGAATCTATCAAAACCAACCATAGCAATGGTTGACGGTTTTGCTTTAGGCGGAGGTACTGAGTTAGCACTTGCGTGTGATATCAGAGTGGCATCAAGTCGTGCCAAATTTGGTCAGCCCGAAATTAATCTCGGACTAATTCCGGGCGGTGGAGGAACTCAAAGGCTGTGTAGATTGTTAGGTTACGGCAAGGCGATGGAGATGACCCTAACAGGGGAGATGGTAGGAGCCGAAGATGCCCTGCGTCTTGGCTTGGTGAACAAAGTCGTCGAACCAGAGGACTTGGAATCAGAGGCCATGCAGATGGCTGAAGTTATCGCGAGAAAGTCACCCTATACTGTCAAGGTTGCCAAGAGAGCAGTCCGAGCATCTCTAGATCTACCATTCACGGAGGGCGTACTAGCAGAGCGTTCGGAATTCGTTGCTCTTTTCGATACCGAAGACAAGGAGATTGGTGTCCAGGCATTCCTTGAACGCAGTGAGGCAGAATGGGTCGGGCGTTAGTCCCTATAATTTGTGAGATTTTTTTTTCCCATTAGTCGAACGAGTTTTCAATCAAACTAATTGGGTTCTCTTCGATACTAGTATCGATGCTTAACCAGTCGGAGTTCTCTGCATCAATAATCATTCGATTCTGAATCTCTCGTATTCGATCGAAATTGCCGAGATAGTGTGCCACTCCTCTACTATTGTGCTTCTCTCTGAATCTGATGAATTTTTGATGTGTCTCCTCGTCATCAACCCGAAGAACTACGCCACAGGATACTCCGCCGGAACTTCTCCATTCAGAAATTATTTCTTCGCTGGGAATAATGTGTACTCCCTCAAGCAAAAGGTCAGATGATTTAGTGGCGGCTCGCTTTACAACTGCTCCGATAGCTTCCGATAGTACTGCTACGGTCTGATGCCAGTCTTCTATGGCTCCCGAACCGGACGGCTCAAACGAGGACCTATGCAGGGCTGGAATTTCATCTCGATCGAATTTGGTTCTCAGGGTTTCTCTTATCGTATCAGTGGAGACGATTTTAGAGAAATCAAGATTTGATGCAACTCTAGTTGAAAGAGTTGACTTGCCAACCCCGCTGGTACCTGTGATAATCAGCAGGCGATGGGGGCTCATGTTACCTCAGCGCTGAATAGCCTTGACTTCAAGGAACTCTTCGAGGCCGTGAACTCCTAACTCTCTACCATTTCCTGAGAGTTTGTAGCCTCCAAAAGGAGCGGAGATGTTGAATGGTCCGCCGTTGATACTGACTTGTCCGGTACGCATTTGTCTGGCCACGCGCAGGGCTCTTTCTTCATCACCTGACCAAATTCCGCCAGACAATCCATACTCTGAATCATTGGCTAACTCGACGGCTTCCTCCTCTGTAGAGTATGTAGTAATCGAGAGTACTGGTCCGAAAATTTCCTCACGGAAAATGGTCATCTCCGGAGTTACATCTGAGAACACAGTTGGTCGAACGAAATATCCCTTGTCCAGTCCATCAGGCATCCCCAATCCTCCAACCAGCAAAGTGGCTCCCTCTTCGATTCCAGCAGCAATGAATGAGGAAACGCTCTCCTGCTGTCTGCCGGACACCATCGGTCCGCAGCGCTTTGATTCGTCCATAGGATTACCAACAGAATACTTCTCCATCTTAGCAGTTATCACTTCCACTATTTCTTGCTTTTTCGACTCGGGAACTAATAATCTAGTCAGTGCAGAGCATTCCTGACCGGAGTTTCCAAAACATGCGTGAATCGATGCTGATGCTGCCTTTGCAATGTCTGCATCATCGAGAATAATGTTGGCACTCTTGCCGCCGAGCTCCAATGTTACTCTCTTTACACTTGGAGCAGCCAACTCGCTGACTCTGACTCCAGCTCCTGTGGAGCCGGTGAAACTTACCATATCCACATCGGGATGATTACTCAATACCTCACCAATTTCTCTGCCGTGTCCTGAAACTAGATTGAATACGCCTGCAGGCAGACCAATCTCGTGAATGATATCTGCGAGTACGAATGAGTTCAGGGGCGCTTCCTTGGATGGCTTGACGACCATAGTACAGCCAGCCGCAATAGCCGGAGCGACCTTGCCAATGATCTGGTGTAGAGGATAGTTCCAAGGAGTAATCATAGCAACTACGCCAATGGGCTCCTTGACAATTAGTGAGTTTCTCACCTCTTCTTCCCATTCGTAGTTCTCTAGAATCTTAGCGTACGAACGAGTAACCACTCTGGGAGTGCCAACCATTGCGCCTCGGCAGTAATTGATTGGAGTTCCAACCTCTGAAGTAATCAGTTCTGTGAGCTCTTCGGTATGTTCCTTGATGGCCTGTGAGAGCAAGTTAAGGAAGACAACTCTGTCTTCCACCGAGGTATTAGACCACTCGGAGAAGGCCGCTTTGGCCGCTGCAACAGCCACCTCGACATCTGCGGCCGAACCTACCGGGACTGAGCCGATGATTTCCTCATTAGCAGGATTGATGACTTCGATTGACCCCTCGCCTGTAGGTTCAACCCAACTGCCATCTATGTACAGGTGCTCGCGTGTGTGCATGTGTAACCCACCGCGCGGCGTCTTATGAGATTCATGCAATTCAAGAAGTAGTGTGACATGTGCAAGTCATGAGAAACAGGTTGGTAGTGATGCGCCATGCCGAGAGTAGTTTGGACTATCCTGATCTTACTGACCATGATAGGCCACTGAGTGAAATAGGTCAGTACGATGCACCACGGATGGGGCAGATTCTGGCTAACCGAGGTTGGTTGCCTCAACTAGTCCTAGTGAGCAGCTCTAGAAGAACGATTGAGACATTGGAAGGGATGTCTGCTGTGATTGGTGATGCATCCATTGAAATTCGTCCAGAAATCTACCATGCCGGACTCAGTAGCCTTTCCGAACAGTTAGAAGATCTGCTTGAAGGAGGGACAACATTGATTCTCGGACATAATCCGGGCTCAGAAGTTCTGATTAACCATCTAACTGGAGAGTGGGAGGTGATGCCCGCGGGGGCTGCTGCTTTGATAGAAAATGACGGTCGGAAGTGGAGTCTGATTGAGGTACTCAGGCCCAAGGAGCTGGATTGATTACCACTCGGTCTCAGAATTCCGTATCGAAATTACGACAGCAGTAGCTCCGATTAGAAGCAGAAGAACTAGGCCGACTGCGACCAGTAACATCGAGTTGTCAGCAATCCAGTTTCCTCCACTTCCTCCAGAAATCATCTTCTCAAGTTCTAGAGTCTGCTGCTGATCGTTGTACGGAGTTGTGGAGAGGTAAGTGTCTGTGGCTCTGACTTCTATTGTCATGTTGCCCTCTGGCAAGGTCGTTCGAACATCGAAAGAGAGTGTGTAGATTCCATCGCCTGCAACCCTGTCTCCGCCTGTTCCATCGTCCACCATCAGAAGCCAAGCATCGGAGCTACCAATTGGTGCTAGTCTGCCAATCTTTGCTTGTGCAGAAGAGACTCCATCTGGATCATCAATAGCAACTTCAAGGAAGTGTGTAATCGGGTCACCACTAGAGGGAACATGTACTGTGTCAACTGTTTCTCCTTCTCTGATAATGATAATGTCTCCAATAATCGGAGCTTCATTCACAATTGTCAACTTTGGTGCATCAATTGGAAATCCTCCTGCGTGAGTATGCTCTGAAATCACTGTCTCGCCGTCGCCGTCGGTTATTCGGATTGGAATTGTTCGCTCCCCTGGGGACATGCCGGTCGGTACAGTAAATTGGCCAATCCATTCACCATTAGTTTCGATTAGTTGGCTTAGCTCACCTCCGACTCCAAGCAAGTCAACAGCTGCAGATTCGACTCCGTGGCCATCCACTGCGGTGACTATGACATCGACTAAATCTCCGCGAAACACGGAGTCAGGGGAGAATTGTAGAGAAAGCATTCTGGGGGCTGCATTGGTTATCTCAATACTAGATTCCTCAACAATTGAAAGCCAGAAATCATCGATTGTAACTGAGGTTGTGATTATGCCGTGCTCTAGGCCTTCATAATTCACCAGTGCCGTCCAGATGTCATCATGGATGGTGTGGTCACCCAGAAGACCAGAGTCCGAGAGTTCGACTATTCCTAGGCCAATATCAGTCAGATCCACGGATACAGCTGTGACATCTGTATCGAAGTCATAGACTAGGACTTCTAAATGAGCAGAGTCTCCCTCAGTCAGAAGCCTACCTTCTCTGAAACCTACAGAAATTAGAGCAGGAGGGGTATTTTCTTCCTCCGAGATTACCGAAGGAGAGAGGACTCTATCGACAGACTGATGCTCTACAAAGGCTAGATTTTCGGAGCTCCCGTTCTCGCTGAATGAAATGTCGATCCAGCGATAGACCTCATTCAACAAACCGGCAAGTGGGCCTTCATTGACGACACTGCCTGATGCATATGTGTTACCGCCATAGTCACCAATCCACTCTGCTAGAGTGACATTGTGTCCGTCCATTTCGCCATCTACAATAGACATCACATCGACTGACAGTATGAGTGCGTCATTGCCTACAAGAGCAAAACTATCTCCAGGCACGAGAATCTCTGGAGCAGATCCGGTCTCTCTGGAAATATGATTCTCAAAGATACGGTTTGCTTCAGGCTGCTGCGCCTGTACGATGATTGGCGATGTCTCGGGATATTCATTATTCACAGTTCCATTGTCCTCGATATACTGGTACCTGATGGTACGATTCCACCAGTCGACTTGTGGAAC
>CETG01430871.1_pt1 | contig 22052 bp, 20 predicted proteins | sample 361471 | NCBI WGS metagenome assembly CETG01 (sample SAMEA2622696, study PRJEB7988) | marine metagenome | isolation source: saline water (ENVO:00002010), including | reverse complement strand
GAACAACTCCCTTAGGTTTACCAGTAGAGCCAGACGTATAGAGCACAAAAAGTCTATCTTCACTTTTCATGCGCTCTGCAGGACACTTAGTCGATTGATGATTTACTAATTCATGCCACCAGACATCTCTAAGAGCATCCATTTCAACCTTCTCTTTTGTTCTTTTCAATACAAGTACCTTCTCAACACTTCTGCATTCATCTGAATCAAGAGCCTTATCAACCGCATTTTTAAGAGGCACTACTTTGTCTTTTCGATATCCCCCATCAGCAGTTATAACAACTTTAGCTTTTCCATCTATCAGGCGATCTCTGAGTGCCTCAGAAGAAAAGCCACCAAATACAACTGAATGAGGAGCTCCTATCCTTGCGCAAGCGAGCATAGCTATCGCCGCTTCTGGAACCATAGGCATATAAAGCGCAACTAGATCTCCTTTCCCAACTCCTATTGACTTAAGCGCATTAGATGTTTTGCAGACTTCTTCATGAAGTTGTTTGTAGGTAAATCTTCTCGAATCGCCAGGTTCACCCTCCCAAATCAAAGCGAGTTTATTTTCATTTGGCCCGTTTAGATGTCTATCCAAACAGTTATAAGAGAGATTGGTTTCGCCTCCACAGAACCAACTTACTGACGGAGGATTGTCCCAATCAAGAACACGATCAAACGGTTTAAACCAATGAAGCTCTTTTCTTGCTGCCTCACCCCAAAACTTATCTGGATTATTTTGAGCTTCCTCTGCCAACTGCCTATATTCCGCCATACTTGTAATAGTTGCATTTTTATTGAATGGAGGAAAAATCCTCTCTTCAAGCAGAACAGACTCGATGTTTTTAGAAGTATCTGAATTCATCAGGAAATAATTAAAATGCAATCAACTGCATTCAAGCCAATTTAAAGCCAACTGACATCCTTCTTTAATAGAAAAAGTTCAATTTTCCTCATGGACTTTCGACCAAAAGCAATTTTATTTGATCTAGACGGCGTCCTAATTAATACCGAACCGTTACATGGTAGGGCTTGGTATCAAGCGGCAGAATTTTTCGGGACTCATCTAACTAAAAAGCAAATAATTTCTTTAAGAGGCCGAAGAAGATTAGATTGTGCAGAACAAATTATTAAATGGATAGAAAAACCAATTGACATGAAAGAGTTTCTTGCTGTTCATAAGCCAATATCCAAAGGATTACTTAATAGCCCGAATGCAATGGATGGAGCTAAGGAATTAATAAGTTTGTTTAACCAAGATAAGATTCCATTAGCCTTAGTTACTAGCAGTACATTGATATCATTACACCTTAAATGTAAGAAATATAAGTGGTTAATGCAAATTGGAACAAAAGTTTGCGGGGATGACAAAGATTTGCAAGAAGGGAAGCCTAGTCCTCAACCTTATTTACTAGCAGCAAAAAGACTTGGTATTAATCCAAATTCATGTTGGGCAATAGAAGATTCTAAATCAGGAATTTCTTCCGCTTTAAAGGCAGGATGTGGTGTTTGGGTTTTAGACCAAGATAATTCTATTGGATTTGAAGAAAGAAATAAGCAAGCTAAAAGAGTCAATAATCTTTATGAAATAATTGATAAATACATTGAATTAAAAAATTAAATCTTTCTAAAAAAGTCTACTTATTACAAAATCGGGCAGTTCAAGTAAAGCTCTTTTAGCAGGGGTCTCTGGCAACCAGGAGATAGATTCTTTGGATTCATTTGCATAATCATTTGCTAATTTTCTAGTTTTGTTAATAGCATCCGACTCCCTTACTAATTCAAGAGCCTTATCTAAATCACCCTCAGAGCTAAATTCTCTATCAATTAGAACAGAAAGCTGTGGATTTTCCTCTAATGCAAAAAGAGCTGGAGCTGTTAGGTATCCACTAGCAAGGTCACTTGCAGCAGGTTTACCTAGGTCAAGATCATTAGATGTGAAATCCAATAAATCATCTACTACTTGGAAAGCAAGTCCAAGCTTTTTACCAAATTGATAAAGAGCTTTAAGTTCATTTGGAGCCTGATTACTGAGTACTCCAGAGGCTTTTGCACTATTAGCAATTAAAGAAGCAGTCTTACAGTAGCTTTTCTCTAAATATGTAGAGAATGATTGAGCTGAATCATATCTATATAAGCCTTGCTTAACTTCTCCATCAGCAAGATCCATTATTACCCTGCTAAGTAATTTAACAACTTCAAGATTATCAAGATTAGCTAAATGCCAACTTGCCTGCGCAAATAAAAAATCACCAGCAAGAACTGCAACTCGATTATTGAAGCGACTATGAACAGTTTCAACTCCTCTTCTAGTAGAGGCTTCATCTACAACATCATCATGAACCAATGATGCAGTGTGAATCATTTCAGTAATCTCAGCCAATCTCCTATGCCTATCTGTCAATTCGCCATCTGGTGCTAAAGCCCTAGAAATCAGTAGGACAATTCCAGGCCGAATCCTTTTGCCGCCAGCACTAAAAAGATGTTCAGATGCTGCCTGCAAAATAGGATGTTTCGCTCCTATTAAACTACGAAGATCAGATACAAGAATCTCGAGATCTACCTCTACTGGCTTAAGCAATTCTGTGACTGTGGCCATACGTAACTTCGTCATATCAATCCTATAGGAAACAAGCCTTCTGCTGAAGTGAAACCAGTTCGACATCTGGAAATTGACCTAACCAAAACTTTGAGCGAGAAGAAAATCCTTCAGGATCAGAAGTCACGCAGAAACGTGTTTTCTTGTAATTTGATTTATTAATCTTACTAAATTTTGGAGTACCTAGAATTCTATCCAAATTCCTTGCCATGCCTACCGCAGGATCAATTAATCGAATATCAGTTGGAAGAACTTTTTTAATAAATTCCTGAATTAAAGGGTAATGACTGCAGCCAAGAATTATTGCCTCTACATTGTTCTCCAACAAAGGGGTTATGTAATCGTTTGACAGACTTAGTAGTTGATTCCTGTTCAAATGCCCTGATTCAATAATTGGAACAAATTCTGGGCAACTTTGCTGAAAAACAACTGCACCAGGTTTAAGCAACTCTATCTGATTTCTGTATGCATTGGAGGCCACAGTTGCTGGGGTAGCCAAAATACCTACACGTTGCTCGCAAATCATACCTATAGCAGCATCAATCAAACTAAAGACTGGGACAGTTGAGAACTTTTGAAGGATATCTAAAGCAAGTGAATTTGTAGTATTACATCCAACCAAAACTGATGATACGCCTTGCATTTCAAACCAGCCAATAATTTCTTTTGCAAAAATACGTATTTCTGAATGCTTTTTTATTCCATAAGGCACCCTTGCTGTATCACCTAAATAAATAAAAGGGATATCTCCATGACGCTCGGTTGATTTTTTAAGGACACTAAATCCTCCTACTCCACTATCAAATATTCCCAAAGACAATTTCAATATTCCTCAAGAAGATAATTCATGATTCCTGTTGCAATTGCATAAGAAAGGTTTTTTCTATGACTTGATTTGGCAAGCCTATACCCATCAAGCTTACCTGTAACAAAGCCTGTCTCAACTAATGCAGCAGGCATATTTGTTCTCCGAATAACAAAAAATCTTCCTTTTCGTACTCCTCTATCAGGACTACCTTTCGAGACTTTTAAAACTTCACTCTGTATAAGTTCAGAAAGACGAAATCCTCTACGACCATAATAATAAAAAGTTTCTATACCATTTACGTCTTTGCGAGTTTTTCTAGTTGCATTTGCGTGGATACTAATAAAAGCGTCAGCTCTAAGCCTATTTGCAAAAGCAACTCTCGGTGGAAGATCTAAATCAACCTCCCTAGATCTTGTTAGACGTACCTTAATTCCCTTTCGCTCTAAAAGTCTTGCAACTTGAAGAGAGATGTCTAAAACTACATTTGACTCCTTTAATCCCGAAAGCCCCACAGCACCAGAATCAGGCCCCCCATGACCGGGATCAATAACCACCAAAAGATTCTTTGTTTGAAGATTAGGAAGACTTGAATACTTACTTAATATAGATATTTTGTCGTTTTGGTTATAAATGGAGTATTGTCTAATTTTTTGTTTTTCAAGGTTACCTTCTCCAATTGTTTTTAAGCCCAAAGTTGAAACTCCGGAGAACCTTAATTTCCATTTATCTGGAGTAATACCTTCTAAACGTAGTTTACTTGGTTCAAGAAAAACATTTGGGTTAAATTCAATAACTAACCTTGTCATATCTCTCTTTGGTTTCCCTAATCTAATCTCTTTTATTGGTCCAGTTCCTTTTATAGAACGAGGCTTTGAAAGCTCTCCTGGGAAATCAATCCATACTCTATTACCTTTCTGATCATCTGATGATTGAAAGAAGGCTTTTAATTTAGAATTAGTAGAAGTACGTAAGTATAAAACACCATTTCTTGTTAAAGACCAAGCAGCAAGAGAGCTTGCTGCCTTAGCTGATAAATTAAATGGATAAATTAATAACAAACATAAACTACTTAATGCAAAGATATAACTTCGAAATTTGAAAAAAGACATTCTCAAAAAAGTGATTTTTTTCTATGCTTAAGACTTGGCATTTGTTCTCTAATACGTGCTACATGTGAATTATCTACAGGAGCTATGGCCGCTCCTTGTAGGACGCCTGCATCAGCAAGTACAGTTCCCCATGGATCAATCACCATCGCATGGCCGTGACTCTGACGTCTTGCATAGTGATTACCAGTTTGAGCAGGCGCTAAAACATATGCTGTATTTTCAATGGCCCTTGCTTGTAAAAGTACCTGCCAGTGATCCTTTCCTGTATAAGCTGTAAATGCAGCAGGAATCAGAATTAATTCAGCACCCTTATCAACAAGAAATCTATAAAGCTCTGGGAACCTGACGTCGTAGCAAATAGAAAGTCCCACTTTACAGAGGCCTGGAACTTCAACCACTGGGGGTAATTTATCTCCAGAAAGAATTGTCGCGGACTCCCTATAAGTATTCCCTTCAGGTAAATCAACATCAAAAAGATGGATTTTGTCATATCTAGAAAGTAATTGCCCATCTTTCCCTACCAACTCACTTCTATTTAAAGTTCTCAAGCTATCTCCTGCAGGCACTGGGAATCCACCTCCAAGCAAAACAACCTGGTATCTTCTTGCCATTGTTATCAGGAAACGACTGCATTTATCAGATAAATCAGAAGCTATTTCCAATCTTTTTTGATCATCTCCCATAAAGGCAAAGTTTTCTGGAAGTCCTACCAACTCTGCCCCCCTCCTAGCAGCAATCTCTATTTGTTCCTCTGCATACGCAAAGTTAGCCTCTGGATCAGAGGTGCTTGTGAGCTGAATTGCAGCTGCCAAAAAATCAGTCACAGGATTGGCAAATTCTTAGGAACTTTACGAAATCAAGCCCCCAATAAGAGACCCATTTCGCTTTGAGTTGGAACTATTTCTAGACTATCCAAATCAGAACAACATTCAAAATCATCATCATGATTTCCTATTGAAGCTAGCCGCTTGCCATGGCTAGATTCTCTCAAGCACCCCTCTAAATCATCTTTCCATGATTCCCATAAGGCAATAGAAGATAAACATTCATCATTACAAACCTCGATTTCACAATCAGATTTTTTTAAAATATATGAAGCTAAAGATCCAGCGGAAAGTGAATCCTCGAGAGAGTAAGAGCCTTCCCAACCACTCCCTACTATAAAAATCTCATCAGTCTTTTCATTTATTATTCTCTCTGCAACAGCCTTCCTATTAACTAAAGCACAAGTATAAAGATTTGGTGCTTCCGAAACTCTACTCAAAGCTTTTGTCCCATTTGTTGTGCTCATGAAGAGTCTTTTCCCCTCAACCATATTCTTCGTGACTGCAACGGGTGAATTACCCAAGTCAAATCCTTCCAACCGGTTTCCACCTCTCTCTCCCAATAATAATCTTGCTGATGAGTCCCAACTGGAAGCTGTATCTCTTAATTTTTCTAAATCAGCAAAAGTCTGTACAGCCTCAGCTCCGTTATTAAGGGCCCATGCAATAGTTGTTGTAGCCCTTAAAACATCAATAACTACAGCAGTATTGGGAATACTATCTAAAGGAACATGCTCAGGTACATGAAAGTATGAGAGTTTCATAATCCACAACTCTCAGAGATCTGCGTCACAGTGACTAAAGCATCAACCTATTCAAGTTAGTACCTATGTCCATATTTCGTGCAAACCCATCTACAAGAAACATTAGAGATTTCTTAAAGCTACTCGAGAATAAAGGACAACTAAAGAGAATATCTGCTGAGGTGAATCCTGATTTGGAGTTAGCTGCCATTAGTGACAGAGTCCTAGCTTTAGGAGGACCTGCATTGTTATTTGAGAATGTAATTGGTTCAGACATTCCTGTAGCTGTGAACTTGCTTGGGACAATGAAAAGGGTTGTATGGAGTATGGGGCTTGAGAAAGAGGAAGAACTTGAAAAATTGGGAGAAAAATTAGCACTATTACAACAACCAAGACCCCCAAAAGGATTAAAGGAAACTACTCAATATGCATCTGTCATATGGGATCTAATAAAGGCAAAGCCTGACTATGATTTAACACCTCCTTGTCATCAAGAAATCATTGAAGAGGAAAATTTAGATCTTAAAAAATTGCCTTTAATTAGACCCTGGCCAAATGATGCAAGTGGAGTAATTACCTTGGGCCTAGTAATAACAAAAGATCCAGAAACAGGTGTTCCTAATATTGGTGTTTATAGATTACAACTCCAGTCATCAAAAACGATGACTGTTCACTGGTTGAGCGTTAGAGGTGGGGCAAGGCACCTCCAGAAAGCTGCAGAGATGGGAAAGAAGCTTGAAATAGCTGTAGCAATTGGAGTTCATCCGCTACTAGTGATGGCCGCCGCGACACCAATACCAGTACAACTAAGTGAATGGCTATTTGCAGGACTTTATGCGGGTGAGGGAGTTCGCCTAACAAAAGCGAAGACTATTGACTTAAAAGTTCCTAGCAATAGCGAGATGGTTTTAGAAGGAACAATAACTCCTGGTGAAGTTGCAGATGACGGTCCATTTGGAGACCATATGGGATTTTATGGAGGGATTGAATCATCTCCTCTAATACGATTTCACTGCATTACACAAAGAAAGAAACCTATTTTTCTAACAACATTTAGTGGGAGGCCACCCAAGGAAGAGGCCATGATTGCCATTGCTCTTAATAGAATTTACACCCCAATACTTCGCCAACAAATACCTGAAATAATAGATTTCTTCCTTCCAATGGAAGCTCTAAGTTATAAGTTAGCTGTAATTTCTATAAACAAAGCTTATCCAGGGCAAGCAAAAAGAGCAGCTCTAGCTTTCTGGAGTGCTCTCCCACAATTTACTTATACAAAATTCATTGTCATTGTTGATTCAAGCATTAATGTCAGAGATGCTCGGCAAGTGGTATGGGCAGTAGCTAGTCAAGTTGATCCAAAAAGGGATCTATTTATTTTGGAGAAAACTCCATTTGATAGCTTAGATTTCTCAAGTGAAAAGATTGGGCTTGGAGGGAGACTAGCCATAGATGCAACTACTAAAATTGGGCCTGAGAAGAATCATGAATGGGGAAAGCCCTTAACAAGAAATGAAGAAATTAATAACAAAATTGAGAAAAGATGGGATGAACTTGGATTATCTGATATCAAAGAACAAGATGCTGATCCCAGACTTTTTGGTTATGTAATGGAAGAACTATTAAAAATTAGATAGATCATAAATTTTGAACAGTCAATCTCACCATGAAGTAATAAAATTAAAAATGAAACAATAGAACATTTTGAGAGAAGAAAAAATTACTCAATCTCCTCGTTTGATAGAAGCCGGTGGCACTCTTAAAGGTGAAATTGAGGTCCCAGGGGATAAATCAATTTCTCACAGAGCACTAATATTTAGCTCGATAGCAGAAGGTGTTTCACAAATCAATGGGATCCTCCCTGCTGAAGATCCAATAAGTACAGCGAAATGTCTTCGTATGATGGGAGTAAAAATAAGTCAGATTCTTGAGAACCAAGAGGTCATAGTAGAAGGGGTTGGTCTTGATGGATTAAGAGAGCCTGAGGAGATACTTGATTGCGGGAATTCAGGTACAACAATGAGATTAATCCTAGGATTATTAGTAGGAAGAACTGATAGACATTTTGTTTTAACTGGAGATAAGTCTCTTAGAAATCGACCAATGAGAAGAGTTGGACAGCCATTAAAATTAATGGGTGCAGAGGTACAAGGAAGGTCAAAAGGGGAATTTGCTCCATTATCAGTTAATGGGAAAAAACTTCATGGAGCTGTAATTGGAACACCTGTAGCAAGTGCTCAGGTGAAATCAGCCATTTTACTTGCAGCTCTAACCGCTGAAGGATCCACAACAGTTATAGAGCCTGCACACTCAAGAGATCATAGTGAAAGAATGCTTAAATCATTTGGTGCAGATTTACAAATAGGAGGAGAAATGGGGCGGCACATAAAAATATCTCCGAATTCGAAACTAGCTGGCCAAAAGATTGAAATACCTGGAGATATTAGTTCTGCAGCCTTTTGGTTAGTAGCAGGATCGATAATACCTGGTGCAGACCTATTAATAAAAAATGTAGGCCTAAATCCAACAAGGACAGGAATATTAGAGGTACTAGGCAAAATGAATACAAATATAAATATTCTGAATAAAAGAGAAATAGCTGGCGAACCAGTTGGTGATTTACATGTTAAATATTCAGCACAAATAAATACTTTTAAAATAGATGAGGAAATAATACCAAGACTAGTTGATGAAATACCAATTTTAGCAGTTGCAGCTTGCTTTATTAATGGAGAGAGTATTATTTCAGGTGCTAGTGAATTAAGAGTAAAAGAAACAGACCGATTAGCAGTTATGGCTAGACAATTGAAAAAGATGGGTGCAAAAATAAAAGAAAAGAATGATGGTCTAATTATTGAAGGCGTTGAGAATCTGAATGGTAGTTTAATCGACAGTGAAACTGATCACCGAGTTGCAATGAGTTTAGCTATTGCATCATTACTTGCCAAAGGGAACTCTTCATTAATGAATAGTGATGCAGCAAATATTTCATACCCAAACTTCTGGAATGATCTTGAAAGATTAAGGAATTAAGAAAAATTCTTGGAAATCAAAAATATAAATGAGTTTAAAATAGTAGAGACAAATGATGGAACAATTAGTCTTTACAGTAATCAATTTAAAGAAAGCTTTCATAGCGAAATAGGAGCTAGAAAAGAATCAATATTTAAGTTTATTAAACCAGCTAATATAGATTCATATAATCAGAATGAAACACTTAGAGTGATTGATGTTTGTCTAGGTCTTGGGTATAATTTATGCTCTTTATTAGAGGAATCCAGAAGGCTTAATATAAGTTTAAATTGGTTTGGCCTCGAAATTGATAAAAGGCCAATTGAATTTGCCTCAAATAATAAAATCATTTTAGATTATTGGTCAACTGAAACCCAAGAGATAATTAAAACAATTTATAAATATAATGGATGGGAAAAGAATTCAAGTAAAGGAAAAGTTTTATGGGGGGATGCTAGACAGCAAATTAATAATATACCTAAAAATACAGCGTTTGATGTAATTATGCTAGATGCATTCTCACCAAGTATATGTCCAGAACTATGGAGCGAAGAGTTCCTTATAAGGCTAGCATCCAAATTAGCAACAAATGGTAAATTAATAACTTATAGTTCTTCTGCTGCTATAAGAGCTAGCCTAAAAAGAGCGGGATTAAGATTAAAGTCACTTAAGCCCATCGACTCAAAATATTGGAGTTCTGGAACAGTAGGAATATCAAATAAAAACAATAAAGGGATTAAAGATAATTCTAAGTTTTACAGAAACCTCAGCCCAATGGAAGAAGAGCACTTACTTACTAAAGCAGCTATTCCTTATAGAGACCCCACTGGCAATAGCACAAGCAAGGTCATACTAAGAAGACGATCAATTGAGCAGAGCTTAAGTAGAAATGAACCTACAACAAATTGGAAACGAAGATGGAATAAAGCACGATAGTATTACCTTTAGTAGATTCCAAAGAGATTGGAGACCTAATGCTTGCAATAGCCATACTGGCTGCTGGGAAAGGCAGTCGAATGAAAAGTACTTTACCTAAAGTTCTTCAAACACTTGCAGGAAAAACCCTATTAGAAAGAGTTTTAGAAAATTGCGATGATATTAAGGTTGATAGAATCTTTGTAATCATAGGGCACAAATATAAAATAATTAGAGAAAGTTTTAAACACCTAAAGCAAATTGAATTTGTCTTGCAGAAGGAACAAAATGGTACGGGCCATGCAATTCAACAGTTAACACCTCTTTTAAAAGATTTCAAAGGAAATCTTTTAGTTTTAAATGGTGATGTACCCCTACTAAAAAAAGAAACAATTCAATATCTAATAACAAACCAAGAAGATTCAGAACGAGACGCGACTATTTTAACAGCGTCATTAAAAGACGCTAAAGGTTATGGTAGAGTATTTGCTGACAAGAAAGGATTAGTAAGTCAAATCATTGAAGACAAGGACTGTAATAAGATACAAAGAGAGAACAAACTAACCAACTCTGGCATATACTGTTTTAATTGGAAAAGCTTAATAAAGGTTCTTCCTCTTTTGTCAAATAATAATAAACAAAAGGAAATATACTTGACGCAAGCTATAAGAGAGATGAGTAATACATATCATATAGAAGTTTCAAATACAGATGAGGTTTTCGGTATTAATGATAAAACTCATTTACATCATTGTGAGCAAATACTTCAAAAAAGAATAAAAAAATTTTGGATGAAAGAAGGTGTAACATTTATAGATGAATCAAGCTGCACAATTAGTGAAAATTCTATATTAGATAGAGATATAATAATTGAGCCACAAACACATCTAAAAGGTAAATCTATAATAGGTGCAAACTCCCACTTAGGACCTGGCAGTTTAATAGAGGACTCCAGAATTGGTGAGAATGTTAAAGTGCTATATTCCATTGTAAATAACGCAATCGTTAATGACAATGTAACAATTGGTCCCTATTCTCACATAAGGCCTGAAACTCATATATCCGAAAATTGTAGAATAGGAAATTTTGTAGAAATCAAAAATAGCAATATAGGAATCACAAGCAAAATAAATCATCTTAGTTATATAGGAGATTCAAAACTAGGTAATAATGTGAATATCGGAGCGGGAACAATAACAGCAAATTATGATGGAAAGTACAAGCATGAAACTTTGATTGGTGACAATACAAAGACAGGTGCAAATACAGTACTTGTTGCTCCAATTAATATTGGTAATAGAGTTACTATTGGAGCAGGCTCTACTCTTACTAAAAACGTGCCAGAAGGATCACTTGCTATAGGTAGAAGCAAACAAGTAATAAAACCTGGGTGGACGAAATATAAATAGAGACATGTAATCAGATATCGCATAGAAAAGGTATTAAGTATTCTAGTCCTATTTTTCTACTTGCCTTAAGCAAAACAACATCTCCATCTTGAATTAACTTTAATATTAAATTCTTAACTTCTTCCTTATTAGAAATAATGAAGAAGTTTTTAATATTTTCAGGTATTCTTAGTTTATTTAATAATTGTATATCATCTATTAAAAAGATTAGTCCATCAATACCTAATGCAATGCTTTCATCTATTACTTTCTGATGCATTTCAATAGATTTTTCTCCAAGTTCAAGCATTCTTCCTAGGACTGCAAAATGCCTACCAGGCTTTGAAACTAGTAAATTCAAGCATGCAAAAATAGATTCAGGAGAGGCATTATAAGTTTCATCAAGGATAGTAATATTTTTAATTTTTAAAATCCTATTTCTGCCTGGATATATATTTATATTTATATTATTTAAAGACTTGTTATCAACGCCTAATTCTCGTGCCACTGCTATAGAGAGTAGGAAATTATTTGCATTATGTATACCCTCAATAGGTAGCTTATAAGTATAGGAATCAATACAAATAGTTTGATCTACATTAGAATATGTTCCAAGAATATTTACTTTTCTCTTATAATTAGAATAAATATTCTTTATTTTACTAAGTTCATTATATAAACCAACCCTAACTACTCTTCCATTCCATGATTTTTTTAGCACCCTATCAAGTAATTCATCTCCTGCTGGGATAATAACAACTCCGTCTCTTTTTAAATTGTAAGTTATTTCACATTTTGCATTCGCAATATTCTCACGACTTCCAAGAAGACCTATATGAGCTGACCCAATATTAGTTATCACAGCAATGTCTGGATTAGAACAGTCTGACAATCTAGCAATCTCGCCTAAACCTCTCATCCCCATCTCAACAACAATTACTTTATGAGATTTATTAGCTCCAGTTATTGTTAAAGGAACACCGATTTCATTATTGTTATTGCCTTGGCTTTCTTTTACAGGGCCTAAAGACTTCAATGTAGAACTTATCATTTGTCTTGTAGTTGTCTTACCAGCAGATCCAGTAATTGCTACAACGGGGATGTCTAAAACTTGTCTATATAATAGTGATAATTCATGAAAAGCCTTTAGAGTATCGTCAACGAACCAAAACAACAAATCATGAGGGACCAATACATCTGAATTCCTTTCTATAATTGTTGCCTGAGCACCTAATGAATAAGCTTTATCTATAAAATTATGTCCATCAAAATATTTACCTATCAATGGTAAGAAAAAATCACCTTTTTTAAGCCTTCTAGTGTCAGTACATATTTCCCCTAAGAATTTATCAAGTTTCGCTTCAGTAAAGTTACAAGGTTCACCCCATAACTTGATCAATCTTCTTAAAGTTAATTTCATAGTTAATAATATAATTATTCATAAGTTTTTTCTTTAAGTAAAGATGGGTCTGCGTTTTGACCAACCGACAACTTCTCAACAACAGATATGTCTGGCGAAGGTTCTTTAACTCCACATACTTCTTTATACATAGATTCATATTCAATAGCAGCTCCATCCCAAGAATAAACCTTTTTCATTGCTCTTATTTGCAACTCTCTCCAACTATCTTGATGTCTAAAGGCCTCCCATGATCTGACCAGGGCTGTATAGAAATCGATTGCTTCAAATCTATCAAAACAAAACCCCGTTCCAGTTTTATTAATTGGATCATATGGTTTAACTGTATCAACTAATCCTCCGACATTTCTTACTATTGGAATCGATCCATATCTCATTGCAAGGAGTTGACTGATCCCGCATGGTTCAAATCTACTTGGCATCAAGAATGCATCGCTCCCAGCATAAATCAACCTCCCAAGATCATCATCATAAGTTAAGAAAACAGCGAATCTTCCAGGATGATTAGTAGCTAGTTGCCAAAGACCAGACTCTAAATCTCTATTTCCTGTCCCAAGTACAACTATTTGAGAGTCAGTATAAGCTAGTAGTCTATTTGCAACTTGTAAAAGTAGATCAACTCCTTTTTGATCAACTAATCTGCTTACCATTCCCAATAAATATTTCTCATTGTTCACCTCCAATCCCATCCTCTCTTGTAGATTTTGCTTATTAACTTCCCTGCCTGATAAATCTGAAACATCAAAATTAGCGGGTAGACTCTTATCCTTAGCTGGATTCCAATAGTTGTTATCAATACCATTTAATATTCCACGCAGTTTTGGGGATATATAATTCAAAAGACCATCAAGCCCTTCTCCATATTGAGGAGTACATATTTCCCTTGAATATGTTGGAGAAACGGCATTTACTCTATCTGCATATAACATTGCCGCAGCCATTGTATGGTCGCCAGTCATATACCAGGGAGTCCAAGTAATGCGATCCAGCTTCCATCTCCAAGGACCTTGATATTTAAGATTATGAATAGTAAATACTGTACTTATTTCTGGATCCTGATGCATCCATACAGGAATCATTCCCGTATGCCAGTCATGGCAATGTAGGACTTCTGGTTTCCATTTATTCCAAGCAAATTCTGCAGTAGCGCTAGCAAAGAATGTAAATCTCCAGTCTTCATCCTCTCCTCCATAAATCCTCTCTGGATCAAAGGATGGATGTCCCACTAAATAAATAATTAGGCCATTTTGTGGATGTTTTGCTTCAAAGACAGAGAACTCTGCCCCCATAGTGTTTGCTGAGTAAATCGGTGCTGATGAAACCTTTAACAAAGACCATAATTTGCTATAGCCAGGAATTATCAATCGAATATCATGACCCCGCTGAGCAAGTGCTGGAGGCAAAGAACCTAATACATCTCCCATCCCGCCCACCTTTATCATCGGCGCACATTCCGCAGCCGCAAATAATACGCGCATATCAAAAAGTCCTAACCTGAAAACTTTAGTAGGAAGAGGTCCTCATAGGTGAAAATTTCTTTACGGGAGCCAACCTGAGTGAGGAAATTCTGGCTTCCGCTTCTCTAAAAAAGCATTTCTACCTTCTTTAGACTCATCAGTCTGATAAAAAAGATGAGTTGCCTGTCCAGCTAACTCCTGAAGTCCAGCCAATCCATCCATCTCTGCATTAAATGCAGCCTTAAGGCATCTAATAGCTGAAGGACTATTTTGAAGAATTTCTTTTGCCCATCGAATACCTTCTGCTTCAAGATCCTCTAATGGAACAATTTCATTAATTAATCCAAATTTCAAAGCCTCTTTAGCGTCATATTGCCTACATAAGAACCAAATTTCTCTCGCCTTTCTCTGACCGACCAATCTAGCAAGATAGCCTGCTCCAAAACCACCGTCAAAGCTTCCTACCTTTGGACCAGTTTGACCAAATATTGCATTATCAGCGGCAAGACTTAGATCACACAAAAGGTGTAAGACTTGTCCTCCTCCTATTGCGTATCCAGCTACTAATGCAATTACAACTTTTGGTAGACTTCTAATTATTCTCTGTAAATCTAAAACATTAAGTCGAGGCATTCCTTTCTCATCGATATATCCTCCATCCCCTCTTGTGCTTTGATCACCTCCAGAACAGAAAGCATATTTACCATCTTTAGAAGGACCTACTCCTGTAAAAAGGACCACACCAATAGTTGGATCATCACGAATTCTTGTAAAAGCATCACATAACTCAAACACTGTATTTGGTCTGAATGCATTACGTTTATCAGGTCTATTAATTGCAACTCTCGCTATTCCAATTGAAGAACTATCAACACAGATGTCCTGATATTCGCCGCATTCCCTCCAATAGAAATCTTCATTGGTGGATTGAAAAACTCTCGAGGAACCAATTAAAGGTTGAGATTTTTCTGACATTGATAAATTAAATTTTTTTGAGTTGGCTTTATGATCTCTTGTCAAGAAGATAATGAGCTGAATCCCTTAGATGCGTTCTTAGGGCACTATCTGAAAGTGAATCTGTAACCACTCTAATCAAAACTGTATTTGATGAAGAGAGACCCCATTCTATTGCGAATTCCAAATCCTCAAAACAAGATACTTGTCTATAAGATATTCCAAATGATGATGCAAGAGTTAAAGGATCAAATAATTGCGGCATTGTGAAATATTTTTCAAAATCAGAGTTTTTGCCTAATTTCAACGGTAACTGATGAAAGATACCACCTCCAAAATTATCAATCAACAAAACAATCAACTTAATTTTTTTGTCTCTAGCAAAAAGCCATCCATTACTATCATGCATTAAAGATAAATCACCAGTAACAAGAATAATTTTGCCAAGGTAATTAGATAAACCCATTCCCATAGATAATGTTCCGTCAATTCCAGAAGCCCCCCGAAATCCAAATATTCGTCTTGATAAAGTTTTCATCCCTGCGAATGTAATCCAATCTCTTATTGGGCTACTAGCTGAAAGCATTATTGGGATCGAAGTTGGTATAACATCAGATAAAAATCTTGCCAATGTAGGCTCGTTAATATTTCCATTCAATTTAAGTTCTTTATCTAAAAGATTATCTATAGATCTGTCCTTTTCTAATAGTTCCCCTATAAGTTTTAATTCAATAGGTTTAAAACTATTACCACTAAATATTAATTGATTATACCAATATTCAAATCCAGCATTAAATTGAGATGATACTTTTAAGGGATCAAGGTTTCTTGAATCTCCTTCTGATATCAAGATCTGATTAGAATTTATACTAGCAAGCCATCTCTCCAACCCTCTACTTGCAGGCATAGGACCTAATCTAAGTATCTGTAAAGATTTATATTTGTGACAAAATCTATCATCTATCATCAAGTCCCAATAACCAATTAATCCTCTCTGGCTTGAATCTATTCCAGACAAAGGATCAGCAAATATAGGCCAATCACACATCTTCTGAAATAAATCAAGACTTGTTTTATAAGATCCCAGTCTATTTTCATCTCCTCTCCAAGGACCCACAATTATTATTCCCTCTTTATTAAAATCATCGAAAAGAGGGATTTTATTCAGAGAAGGATATATTTTCGGTAATGAATCCTTCTCTTGAAGTTGTATAATTTCAAAGTCTTCTGGATGCCAACCTCTAAAAACATCTTCCTGTTCATTTAATGAAGGATGTATAGGTTCTTCAAAAGGTATATTCAAATGAACTGGGCCTGGAAATTTTGTAACCTGCAACCACAATTCTGAAAGTAAAGTTATAAATTGTTGCTGATTAATCTTATGTAACCCTTCTAAAGGAGTGTTGAAAACATATCTTGAAACCGGTCTAAGGAATTCTTCTTGATTAACAGTCTGATTGGCCCCGCAGTCTTTCAGTCTCCCTGGCCTATCAGCTGAAATAAAAAAGATAGGATGACAAGAGCGATCTGCTTCAACAGCCGCTGGCAAAAGGTTTGCAACTGCAGTTCCAGAAGTTGTAATTACAGCCGTAGGAGTTGAAGAAGCTGCGCTAACGCCAAGCGCAAAAAAACCTGCAGAACGTTCATCAATACAAGTTTGAACTTCTAAGGCATTTTTTTTTGCAAGAAAGCTTGCAGCACAAGCTAAAGGGGCTGACCGGCTACCTGGACAGATGACAATCGTCTTCATCCCTCTAGATTGAAGGCCCTCCAAAAGCTTGAGAGAAAAAAATAAATTGGAACGTGCTAAAGACAGAGTTTGAAAAAAGCCTATCCTTTATAAAGATAGCCGTTGTTGTGTAATTAGAAAAATTTTTTAAATGAAAGAAACTAATTCAAACTCGCAAAAAAAGAACTATTCTGATATTTTCCAACTAGTCATACTGCTAATAATTGCCTTTACTATTAGATGGCAGATCATTGAGCCCAGGTGGATCCCCTCTGGTTCAATGCTACCAACTCTGCAGCTGAAAGATAAAATACTCATAGAAAAAGTAATACCAAGATTTGACAGGCTTCAGAGAAAAAATCTTAAAGTCGGAACTATTATAGTTTTCTCACCACCTGAAGCACTTATCGAAGCCGGTTACTCAGAGAAGCAAGATTTAATAAAAAGGATAGAAGGTCTTCCTGGAGATGAAATAGAAGTTGAGAAAGGCAATCTAATTAGGAATGGTCAGATTGTTGAAGAGGAATGGAGAACATATCAAATGCTCTATGAAATGAAAAAATTTGTAGTTCCACCTAATTCGGTTTGGGTTTTAGGAGACAATAGAAATAACAGTCTTGACTCTCATATTTGGGGCCCTCTACCAGAAGAAAACATTATTGGCACTGCTATCTGGCGTTATTGGCCATTAGATAATTTTGGCCCTATACGGTTCCCCACCCCATCAAAATAGAGAAATATGACCGTACTGCGATACAGTCATATACATAATGCAGTGATAACTGGGATGTTTAACCCGGAATTTCTTGCCACAGACAACAATGATGGCCAAGAAGGAAACGCACTGATCCAATACCTTCAGGATCAACCCCCTGACGTACTTCAGCGGGTTGCCAAGTCAGCAAGCAGCGACATACAAGACATCATTAGGCACAACGTGCAAGGACTAATGGGAATGCTCCCCGGAGAGCAATTTGAGGTGAAAGTGACTGCAAATAGAGACAATTTCGCAAGCTTATTAGCTTCAGCAATGATGACAGGATATTTTTTGAGACAAATGGAACAAAGAAAAGAATTAGAGGAATCTCTTCTTTCTGACGAGTCAATGTCAATTAAACCGGAAGATCTCAATCTCTAAACTTTCTCAAAGGATCTTTAGGTACAACTCTTAATTTCAACAGTTTTTTATCAAGCCATCCAAGAAAGCCCCAATTCTCACTATCAATAGCCCATTTACGACTTTTGATATCCCGAATCAATATATTTAAATCTTTCTGGGAAAAAACAACTAAACTACTGTAATGCGAGGAGATTAGCCACTTCATTGTCTTTATTTTTTTTAATTCATTAAGCCAATCAGAGAAAGCAATCTTAGCCCTTGGAAAAACTAATCTTTCAATTACTGGCGCAATTTGAATCTTGGGTTTCTTCTCTCCTAATATTTCTTTTGTTGAGGTTTCCCAGCCATCTTTCCAATCAAATGGATATAAACCAAAATGTGCTTTTGGTTTAAATAAATCTCTTTTAAAAGCATTCTTCAAAACATAACTCAACGAAGGAATATCCAGATATTTAGGTCTTAAAAAAGATGCAAATAAAACAATTCTTGACCAACCTTTTCTTCTTATATCATCTGAATCCTCTAAAGGCATATCCCCTCTATCCCTTGCATGAAATAAAAGAGGTGTAGGATCAAAATCAAATATCTCTGGAGGAGAGGACGCTATAGCTACAAGTGCATCAGTTACAAGTAATGAATTAGATAATTTATGAAAACAAGAAATCTCTTGAAATCGACCAGGGCCAATATCCAGAGGGCCCAATGTAATCCAATCACAACATTCTTTATGAGGTAAGCCATCTGCAAACAAAATATTTGTACGATTTTTAGGAATACCAATCCATTCCAGAGGCAAATTCAAAGGGAAGCTCCATTGACCTGGACAAATCCAAATTTTCGCATCAGGAAAGAATCTTAATAAGAATGGTAAAGGAATCTTATGTTCTAATCCAGAGGCAGTTGGCAACACAATTGATTTAACAGGACCATGAAGATCTTCAAGTCTTTTAAGGGAATTTAGCAATTCTTCTGTAGGTGGTAAAGGATTAAAAAGCATTAATCCACCGTTTACTTTCGCAACTATTAATCTAATGGGAATAGCAACATAGTATGTACCTTGTAATTGATCAAAGCACCAAACTTTATTGGGAATCAACTCTTTGAAAATGGTTTTTCTCTGACCATATGGATAAAGAGGTAATAATGGCCACCAAGGCCACTTAATTTGCTTTTTAAGAGCTTTAAGTATCACTACCTTGAAATTAATTAAATTTAAAAAGGAACTGTTCCCTGTGATTTAAGTATTCCATATCTTGGAGCAAACAAAAAAGCAAAAAGGAATATTACTGTCTGAACAAGTACTATTGAGCCACCAGTCTCTATATCTGACCAAAAACTTATATATACTCCCAGGACACTAGATATTACACTGCTTATTACAGCCAAAATGGTCATTCTGTCAAAACGATCTGTCAGCAAATAAGCTGTAGCTCCAGGAGTTATTAGCATAGCTACAACTAAAATTATTCCCACAGTTTGCAATCCAGCAACAGCAGCTAAAGATAATACAGACAATAAAAGATAATGCAAAAAACCCGTATTTATTCCAATAGATCTTGCATGAGTTGCATCAAAGCAATACAACATTAAATCTCTTCTAAAAAAGATTAGAATTGCTATTACAACAGCAGATATAATTATAGTTTGTTTTACATCAAAATTAGAAATACCTAGTGGGCTCCCAAATAGGATATGCATTAAATCAATATTACTTTTTATTTTTGATACTAGTACTAATCCCAATGCAAAAAAGCCTGTAAAAACCAATCCGATTACAGTATCTTCCTTTATTCTTGACTTTTGCTTTACGAAACCTATTAAAGCCACTGAACCTACCCCGAAAACAAACGCTCCAATTGAAAAAGGTATCCCAATAGCATATGCAACAACTACCCCTGGCATAACAGCATGTGAGACAGCGTCTCCCATAAGAGCCCATCCCTTCAATGTCATATAACAAGAAAGAAGCCCACAAACGCCACCAACAAGAGCACTAACCATCAAGGCTCTCCTCATAAACTCATGACTCAATGGTTCCAACAGCAATGTAGCTGGGGAGAATTGAAGAAAGAATTCACTCATATTTATATTCATCTGAGGGTGCTGGGCCTGAGAGAACATCTGGAGGCATTCCACCAAAAGTTTTGGTCAAGTTTTCTTTTGTGAAAATTTCAGTTGTTTCACCATATGCCAAAACAGTTTTGTTTATCAAAACAACTAAATCGCAGAAATCACGAACATGCCCCAAGTCATGCGTTGAAATAAGGATTGTCCGACCCTCTTTTTTGAATTGAAGAAAAAGTTCTGACATAAGCTTTTCAGTACGAACATCAACTCCAGAAAAAGGCTCATCTAAAAGCAAAACGGAAGCTCTTTGTGCAATTGCTCTTGCGAAAAAAGCTCTTTTTCTCTGCCCACCAGACAAAGTACATATGGGTCTTCTTCTCAAATCAATAAGATCAACCCTTTCTAAGGCGTGCCAAACGGCTTTCCTATCAGATTCTCGTGGGATTCTAAGCAAATTCATTGATCCATATCTCCCCATCATTACTACATCCCAAACACTGACAGGGAATGAACTATCAATACCCTCACTTTGCGGAACATAAGCAACTGCTTGATCTTTTTGGGCTCTGGGAACATCTAATCCATTGATTTTTATAAGACCTCTTGAAGGTCTTATAAAACCCATCAAAGCCTTGAAGAATGTAGATTTACCCGCACCGTTCATACCAACCAACCCACATATTGAACCTGACTTTAGTTTTAAAGTTGCATCATAAAGTGCCACCATCCCGTTGTAATCAACGCAAACATCATTTGCTTCAATTCCATAAAATGGAATCTGATTTTGCTTTTCTGTAATTGATTTCATTTATTAAAAAGCTCTGGAGCTAAACCTTCAGTAATTAATCGAACATTATGTCTTTGCAATTCAAGCAAAGTAGAGGCAGGGCCAGAGGGTCCTGAAAGTGAATCAACATAAAATGTTCCTCCAAATTTAGATCCACTTGCCCTTGCAACCTCTTCTTGTGCTTTTGAACTTACAGTGCTCTCACAAAATATTGTGGGAATTCTTTTTTCCTTAATAGTATTTATTAAATTCAGCATTCTTCTAGGGGTTACTTGACTTTCAGCATTTACTGGCCACAAATAAGCCTCTTCCATTCCATAATCTTTCGCTAAATAAGTAAAGGCACCTTCGCAACTAACAAGCACTCTTCTCTTCGCTGGTATTCTTGATATCAAAGCTGTCAACTCTTTGTCTAATAATAATAATTCTTTTTTATATGAAGATGCATTCTGCTTATATAATTTACTACCCTTTGGATCTAGTATTGAAAATGCAGAAACAATATTATCAACATACTTCATAGCTCTTTTAGGAGACATCCAAGCATGCGGATTTGGCTTGCCCGAATATGAGTCTCCTTCAATCAGCAAAGGAGTCATCCCTTGAGTTAGTACAACAGTTGAAGCAGCATTTGAGGCTGCAATGAATTTTTTTGCCCATAGTTCTAAACCTAAACCATTCTCAATTATTAGATCTGCTTTAGATGCTCTTATTAAATCACTAGGAGTAGGTTGATAGCCATGTATTTCAGCGCCCAATTTTGTTATAGAAGCAACATCAATTCTATTACCAGCAATATTTCTTGCCATATCGGCTAAGATTGTAAATGTAGTAAGAACTAATGGCTTTGATTTTAATGCAATAGACGAATCATTTCCCTTATTAGGGTCAGACTTCAGAGAACATGATGTAATAAAGATAGATATAAAAACAAGTAAAAGCTTGAAATGGTTTGTTTTTGATTTAGAAAAGATCATTTAAAACTAATCATTAGATTTATTATAAAGAGTCTAAATAGACTATCTTAATCGCCAAAAAAGGGAGTTATAATATACATATATTGCTTTAATCATAAATAATTATCAAAGATAAAAAGGGAACCATGATTACAAATCAACATATTGAAAAGATAAAG
>CETG01184545.1_pt1 | contig 22125 bp, 14 predicted proteins | sample 361471 | NCBI WGS metagenome assembly CETG01 (sample SAMEA2622696, study PRJEB7988) | marine metagenome | isolation source: saline water (ENVO:00002010), including | reverse complement strand
TTACTTTACCGTGACTTATCTCTGCATATATTAACCAGTGATCTCCACATTCCATTCTTTGCTTGACTTTCCCCTCAAGCCAAGCCAACGAGTCTGGAAGTATTGGTTGGCCACCAGGACTTGTCTCTAAATCAACTCCCGCAAATCTATCTGCACCTGGTTTAAATGGTTGCAGAAATTGTTTCATTATTTCGTTTTGTCTGCCTTGAGCAATGATATTAATTGCAAATAAGTCTTCTGAATGAAGTAGGGCTTCAATTGCCCTGTCTTTAGCAACTGCAATTGTTAAGCCAGGCGGTGAGAAACTTGCTTGGCTAATCCAACTTGCAATCATTGCCCCATTTAACTGGGATGACTCTGTCCCTTTTACTGCGGTTAGTACGCATAGTGATCCCACAATTCTTCCTAAGGCAAGCAATGAAGGATCGTTGCGGCTTTCGTTTATACCTCCTGGAGTGCGACGCTGATTTCGTTTTTTCTCCTGTATCAACTTCCTTCCAAAACTAGTTCCAGTTTCTTCTAATTTTTTTACTGTTAAAACATCTGGACTGAAGTTAACTTTGATTGGATCAAATCCAAAAGAGAATCCTGCATCCTTCAATTTATTCTCAAGTAGATCTAAGGCTTCACCACTCCAACCATAACTACCAAATATGCCGACTTTTTTTGTATGATCCCCTTCAGAAATTAATGTGCCTAAAGCAGAAACTATTGGGGTAGGAGCATGACCTCCTAGTGTTGGAGAACCAATAAGATAAGCGTCAGCTAATTTGATGGCCTTTATTAACTCTTCTGTAGGAATAAACTCACAATTTAGAATACTGACTTTTACGCTTGTTTTGTTAATACCTCTTGCGAGAGCGTCAGCAATTGCTGCTGTGTTGCCATAGGCACTTGCAAATAGCAATACAACATTGATATCACATGTGATTTGATTATCTCCCCACCTACGGTATTCACAAATTAAACTTCTCCAGCTATTTTCTATTGCTGGACCATGGCCAGGAGCAATTGATCTAATATCTAGGTCTTCAATATTTTCTATGACAGAATTCACTTGGCTAGCCATTGGTGCCATTAGACAATCAAAGTAGTGTCTTCTCTCTTCTTCTGTACTCGAACTATTAACCTCTGCCCACTCTTCAGAGCAAATATGAGCCCCGAAAAGTTTTCCACTTATTAATAGTCCAAGATTATGCTCAAATACTATTAGACCTCCAGGCCACCTTGCAGTTGGAGTTGGTATTAATTCAAGGTTGTATCCATTCCCTAAGCTTTGAATTTTCCTTCCTTTAATTGACTGAATAGCAGGGAAATCATCAGCCAAATCGATTTTAGTGAAAGATGTTGATGGTTTTGAAGGAGGTTTTTGTAACCAAATTTCTTTTATTAGTTTCGCACCTGGGCTTGAACAAATTAAGGTTGTATTTTTATATTTAGCACATAATTGTTTTAGGAATGAAACTCTGCTTGGGTTAACATGACCTACAATAATATATAATTTAGTGGCGTAATTATCTAGTATTTCTTCTAATTTATCTAATAATAGTTTTGAGAAGGGTGCTCCAGGAGGATGTATCAGATATGCAGAATCATTAATTCCTTCTTCATTAGATTTTTCGTTTAGGATTAAAAAAGTATTAGTCGAACTTCCTTTTTCCAATGCATATTCAATCTCAAATCTATATCGCTTTTTACTTAGTCCTCTAAGGCAAATAAAATTATTTGCAATTTCATAAGACAATAATTCCCTATTCTTATCATTTTCGATTGAGGAGGTAGGGTTTGATTGGGACATTTTTATTACTGCTTAAGAGTCTTCTAGATTTGATTTGGATTTTGTCAGTCGTGGTTGCTTGAAAAATGCATTGAAGGATCTATTTAATCCAAAAAGCAAAATTTGAGACGACCATGGGTTCGATTAATAAACATTGATTGATTACCGCTCCTATCATACTGCATAAGTAGAATTACTTAGCTGATGCTATAATCTTTCAGTGCATCCTTGTTAAGGGAAAACTCAAGTTTGTTTTAGTGATGACCAAGCCGTTGATTGAGAGCGAAATAAGAGGTCTTTTAAAACGAAAAATTTACTAGTAATTTAAAAAGATTTTTTTATAGCATTAGAAGACAAATTAGATTTTAATGGCAGCAGAAGGCAACGTTATAATATAAAAAAGCGTCTTGGTTTTATCAAATATATATTGCTATGGGCTGAAGATTGTTTTGTGATTTTTGTTGATAACTCTGGTTATTATTTGCTTAAATATACTTAGTAATTACTTCCTACTTTCCTGTGATGCACTGCAGTTTTGCCACTATAATTTGATATATTTCCTTCCTCTACAGAAGCGTAAATTACCCAATGATCGGGTGTTTCTAGTCTCTGTATAACTTTACAGCCTAAAAATGCTAATGCATCAACCAATACAGGTCCTCCAGTAGCAACATCTTTAAGTACGGGGATGTTTGCAAATCGGTCGGCTCCTGGAGGAAATCTTTTTAAGAAATGCCTGAATAGATGTAAGTAATTGTCTTCTTCGAGAATGTTTATGACAAAAGGATCTCCTATTTTCATAAAAGCTTCAATTGCTCTGTCTTTTGCCACAGCAACCGTTAGACCAGGCGGTTTAAAACTTGCCTGACTAACCCAGCTAGCAACCATTGCACTTCTTCTTTCCTTTAGACCTTCTCCTTGGCTTGCCGTGACGATATAAAGCCCTCCACTGAGACGACCCATTGCTTTTATTAAGTCAGAATCCATTGTCTTAATATTTGCAATATTTTTTTTGCGATTCAGTATTTGTCCAAGGTCAGTACCAGCTTCTTCAAAACGCTGATAGGTTTTACCATCAGGCACTTCTTTTACTCTTAAGGGGCTAAAAGCTTCTTTTTGGCCTAGATTTTGTATCTTGTTTATGACAACATCAATTGGCTCATCGTTTCCACCAAACGCGTCATAAACACCAACCCATTGTTTTTGTTTTAAGGATGCCAATAGTGTACCTATTGATTTCTGTAATTCCAGGCTCATATTGCAAGGCCATGTAGGAATTACTACAGCCTGAGCTTCACTAATGAGTGTTGATAGTTCTTGTGAGTCAGATGCTTGCAAATCAATTAATTGGACCTGAGCCGTCGTTTTCCCAATACCATTAGCCATTGCCTGGCTTAGGCGATCGCAAAAACCATGATGACTTAGGTAGCAAACTGCTGCATAATTTTCGCCTTTATTTCTTTGATTACTCCACTGTTTATAGTTATTTAGCCAAAGTTCTAGATTGTGGGTTAAAAGTGGACCGTGACCAACTGCTATTGTGTTAATTTCAGGAAGATTGTCAAGACGTTTCATGGCTTGAACAACGCTTCGTGAATTTGGACCCATTAGGCAGTCATAGTAAAATCGAAAATCTTGTGCGATAGCTTTGGGATCTTCATCAAATACTTCATCAGAGCAGTAATGTAAACCAAAGGCATCGCATGTAAACAAAATTCCAGTAGCATGATCGTAAGAAAAAATTGTGTCAGGCCAATGTAGATTAGGGGCGCTTATAAATTCAAATTTGTGGTGTTTTTTACTTAATTGATTAATACCTAAATCAATTATATCTCCGGTTTTTACAGCAATGTGGTTGAAAGATTTGTGTACTTGACTTTCTAGAAATTTAATCGCAACTTTGGATGCAATAATTGTGATATCTGGATTTAGATTTAGAAGAGTACCAATCAAACCCGAATGATCAGGTTCAGTATGACTAACTATAAGAAAATCTATATTTTTGGGACTGATTATTTTTTCTAGAAGAGGAAACCAAATGGATTCAAATTTGATATGGCTTGTATCAATTAATGCAATTTTTTCTCCAAAAATAAGAAAACTATTGTAGGTGGTTCCATTCCTCAGACCAAATTCTATATCGAATCTATCTCTATCCCAATCTAAAGATCTAATTACACTACTATCGTCACCAATATTATTTACTTGTAGTGACAGTTTGGGACTTTTTTCTTTGGATAATTGAATTGTTGACATGAGCATAGAGAAAATGATCTAAATCTTTACAGAATTGTTTGGAATTTTATAAGTATATTAACTTACAATATCTAGCAATGTGGAACTAGGGGAAAATTTTAATGGTTATTGCTTTTTAATGAATTAATTTATTTAAGTTAAACTTGGCAGCCAATTAACTATAGAAGGGCTAAGAATTATTATCAGTAAAACAATAATTTGTAATAGGACAAATGGTATTGCTCCGTAGTAAATATCTTTTGTCGAGACTGATTTTGGTGCAACGCCTCTAAGATAGAAAAGTGCAAAACCAAATGGTGGAGTAAGAAAAGATGTTTGTAAATTAGCTCCAATTACTACACCAAGCCAGACTAGAGAATTTGGTCCTAACACTTCTCTTGCTGTAGGCAATAGTAAAGGAACGGCAATAAATGCTATTTCAAAGAAATCTATGAAAAATCCAAGTAGGAAAATAATTAGCATACTAAAAGTCATAAATCCTATTTTTCCCCCTGGCAAATTTAAAAGGATATTGCTAATTAAATCATCTCCACCAATCCCTCTAAATACTAAGCTAAAGGCAGTAGATCCAATAAGTATTGCAATAACCATAGATGTTGTTCTTACTGTCTCATCACAAACTTTTAAAAGTGATTTACTGTTAAAACTTTTATTTTTTGCAGCTAGAAATATTGAGCCAACTGCTCCTATTGTGCCTGCTTCTGTTGGAGTAGCTAAACCATAAAAAATGCTTCCTAGTACTAGTATTATTAGTATAAGTGGTGGCAACATAACTTTGAATAGTCTTATTATTACTCTTAAATTAAGAGGCGTAAGTGTTTGTTTTGGTGCAAGTTCAGGATTCATTCTTGTGATGACTAAAACATATAATGCAAATACACTTGCCATTAGAATTCCAGGAATTAACGATCCAAGGAAAAGATCTCCAACTGAAATACCTAATTGATCGCCAAGGACTACAAGAACAATGCTTGGCGGAATGATTTGGCCGAGTGTTCCCGAAGCCGCAATAACTCCAGTTGCTAGAGATTTGTTGTATCCAGCTTTTAACATCGCTGGAAGTGAAATTAAGCCCATAGTTGTAACAGTGGCAGCTACAACTCCTGTGGTTGCAGCGAGCAGGGATCCCACAATTACTACTGCTAGTGCCAAGCCTCCTCTTAATCTCCCAAGCAATCTCCCCATACTTGTTAAAAGACGTTCTGCAATGCCAGATGTTTCAAGCATTGCCCCCATGAATATAAAAGTAGGAATTGCAAGTAATGTGAAATTACTCATTATTCCTAAAATCCTTTGGGGCAATGCATTAATAAAATTGGGATCAATAACCCCAATGGTCATGCCAACTACTGCATAGATTAACGATATTCCTCCAAGACAAAATGCAACGGGATAACCACTTAGTAGAACTAATATAAGGGATAAAAACATTCCTGGTCCAAGTATTAGCGATGTATCAAAACTAATAATATAATCTAGAATTCTTAATTCAATCACATTTATTTCTCCATTAATTTATCTGAGTTTTGATTCGAACTAGTATTCATATTTTTTAGTTTTGCGAGCTCTTTAATACTCTCAGAAAATGCTTGTAAAGATAATAAACAGAAACCAGTTGGTATTAATATTTTTGCCCAGTATCTAGGCAATCCATTCGGATCAGGAGATGACTCACCTATTATAAAAGAATTGGTAGCAGGTTCTATAGATATTAGAAAAACACCTATTGCAAAAGGAATTAGCAAAAAAAGATTACCAATTAATTCAATTTTCAGTTTTGTCCTTTTATTGAATTTGCTTTGTAATACATCTACTCTTACATGACGCTGTGTTTTTAGGGTCCAGCTGAATCCCAATAGACATATGATTTCAAATAGATACCATTGAGCTTCAATAAATAAGTTTGAGCTTAATTTGTAACCTAAAAGAGCCCCAATATATCTTCCTAAAACATTCCAAAAGCCTATTATTATCATCAATATTACTGAAATATTTGATATTTTTGCAGTTTTTTTATTTAGGTTGTCAATATTTTTAGATAGATTAAGCCATCTATTCATATTATTTATACCTGTATTCAGATAATGAAAACTCATTGATTTTATTCCACTTTGATATATCGTTTCGGAATTCTTGCCATGTATTCAATAATTTTCGGAAACTTATATCCTTATTCGAAATGTCTGAATAAATTTCATTACTTTTCTCTTCTGCTGCTTTTAACACTTGATCTTGAAACTTGATTAACTTTGTCCCTTTATCAAGCATTCTTTTTAATGCAGCACTATTTAAGACGTCGTATTTACTTAACATGGTTAAATTCGCTTCATAGCAGGCTGTTGAAAATATAGCTTTATATTCAGCTGGCAGTTTTTTCCATGCATTCTTATTTACTAATCCATGAAGTGTTGGACCTGGTTCCCACCAGCCTGGGTACATGTAAAAATTAGCAGCTTTATTAAAACCAAGTTTCTCATCATCATAAGGTCCCGTCCATTCTGCTGCATCAATGGCTCCTCTATCTAATGCAAGGTAAACTTCTCCAGCAGGCAAAACCTGAACATTAACCCCGAGACTTGCCATCACTTCTCCTCCTAACCCAGGTATTCTCATTTTTAGTCCTTTTAATGTTTCTAAATCTCCAAGTTCTTTTTTAAACCATCCCCCCATTTGTGCCCCGGTGTTTCCTGCTGGAAAGGCGAGTACTCCAAAATCGCTAAAGATTTTATTTATTTCTGCATTCCCACCTCCTTCATATAACCAGGCATTTTGCTGTTGAGCTGATAATCCGAAAGGTAAAGATGTCCCAAAAGAAAAGGATGGGTTCTTTCCTTTGTAGTAATAGGAGGCTGTATGCCCGCATTCGACTGATCCAGATTGAACCGCGTCAAGTACTTCTAGCCCAGGAACAATTTCACCGGCAGCATATGTTTTAATTTGAAATTTCCCACCACTAAGTTCATTTACTCGTTGGCTAATCGTTTCCGCTCCACCCATTATTGTGTCAAGTGAAAATGGCCAGCTTGTTGCCATCTTCCATTTAACTGTTTTTATAGCACTACTTGAAGACTTATCTTCTTTACGTATTTGACAAGAGCTGAGTAAGCTTGCTCCCGCAGCAACCGTTATGGCTGTAACTGTTGATCTAATAAGATTTCTTCTTAGCATGTCTTACTCTGATGATTATTTAATACTACTATTGTTGTGCTCATAAAAGCTTAAGTTATTTAAGAATTGCATTCTTTATCAATAAATTTTTGTTAGATAATTAAGCTTTTGATATTTATTAATTCTAGCTATCCTCTTATTGACTAATTATCTTTTGACATAGCTTTTATCATTGCTCTATGAGCTGATTGCTGGCAATGATTTTTTAGTTCAGAGATGAATTGCTTTTGTGCATTTGGGTAAAGCGGTTCTTCTGCTAGAGGAATATTACCAGCTGACTCTATTCCTGTATCTTCATCTATTGAGGGTGCAATCACCACAAGATCCTGATGAAGATTCGATTCATATGTCCAAAAACTTGATGGATTATTCTTCGTCATCTTTCTTGGTGGTGATTTGATATTTTGTTTGGATTGAATTTGTTGCTTACTTTTAAGTTCCAAAAGAATTTCTTTTCTTTTCTCGGCCAGATCTTTTAGAAGGGTTTCTCTGCCACATCCTCTTAATTGAAATAATACAAATGGGTCTTCTTTGAATCTTTCTCCCATCAAAAAATATATTGCACTAATATGTTTGCATGGATTTGCTTTATCTGGGCAACTACATTCACTCTTTATTTCTTCTAATTTAAAAGGAAATAATCTCTTCCCACTTGCGGCAAAAGCTCTTTCAATATCAGAGGGCATTATACCAGCCAAGAGCTGAGCAGTCCAACTTGCCTTTTCTGCTAATGCTTCAAGAACAAATTTCCAATCTTCTTCAATAAGAACATCTAACCAAAGTTTTACTTTATAAGGCTCATTATCCGTACCTTGAACTCTTGCATGGACTCTTCTTCCTTCGAAAAGTATAGAGAGAACTTTACCTTCTCTGGCATAAGTCCATGCTCTTTCTAATCTTTTTTTGTATTTATATGAATTTATAAGTTCCATCCATTGTTCGACCCACCATGGCTGTTTACCAAGTCCCTCGTGATTTATAGAAGTTAATATTTCGTTTTTTGAATTTGTCATTTTTTAACTCTTATCTAATGAGACTAATCTTTTTATATCTTTAATATCAAGTTTACCTAGCCAATCCTCTCCAGATCCAATGATTTCATTTGCAAGCTTTGATTTACTCAATATCATGCTATGTATTTTCTCTTCTACTGAACCAATAGTTATAAACTTGTGAACCATTACTCGATTTTCTTGCCCTATGCGATATGCGCGATCAGTAGCTTGATTCTCAACTGCTGGATTCCACCATCTGTCAAGATGAAAAACATGGTTTGCTTTTGTTAGATTTAAACCTAATCCTCCTGCTTTTAGAGACAGTAGAAATAGTTTTGGTCCCCTTGGGTCTTGTTGGAATTGGTCTACCATCTCCTGTCTTGAATTTTTTGTTGTTGCACCATATAAAAAAGGAACTTCGCAACTAAATCTTTTTTGTAAGTATTTTTGTAGAAGTAACCCCCACTCAGAGAATTGTGTAAATAAAATTGCCTTATCATCACCTACAATTAATTCTTCAAGTATTTGATCTAATCGTTGTAGTTTCCCTGACCTAAGAATGAATTTTTCATTTATATTGTTTTCTTTCAATGCTAGTGCAGGGTGATTGCAAATTTGTTTTAGCTTGGTCAATAATCCTAGGATTTTTCCATGTTTAGATCCTAAAGGTGCAGATGCAATCTCTTTTATAGTTTTATCAACAACTTCTCTATATAAATTTTCTTGTTCTTGGCTAAGATTTACCCATTCATTTAATTCAACCTTATCTGGCAGGTCTGAGATAATTGTTTTATCTGTCTTTAATCTTCTGAGTATAAAAGGTTGAACCCTTGCTTTTAAATCTCTTAAAGATGATATGTCACCATATCTTTCTATAGGTAAACGATATCTTTGATTGAAAAAGTTTTGCTCTCCAAGGACTTTCGGGTTTAAGAAATCCATTAATGCCCATATTTCATTTACTTTATTTTCTATTGGTGTTCCAGTTAAAGCGATTTTAAAGCCATTAGTCTTTATTTTCTTGGCGATTTGTCTTATTGCAAGACTTTGTTTGGAACTAGGATTTTTGATTGCTTGAGCTTCATCAATAATTATTCCTTGCCACTTGAAGGAACTTAGCATTGATAAATCTCTTTGTATAATTCCATAACTAGTTATTACTAAGTTACTAATTTGTATTGCTTTTTCTAAGTTTTTAATATCAGACGGTCGATTCGATCCATAATGTTCAAAAATATTTAACTCAGGAGTGAATGCTTTTGCTTCTCTTCTCCAATTTGTCAGTATTGAAGTAGGAGCAATTAGTAATATGGGTCTTTTTAGTTCATTTTCTTTCTTTAGATATTGTAAGAAAGCAAGTAATTGAATAGTTTTGCCCAATCCCATGTCATCAGCTAAGCATGAGCCCTGATCAAATCGATAGAGAAAAGCTAGCCATCCAACCCCTTTTTCTTGATAAGGTCTTAATTGACCAATAAATCCTTCAGGGGCGGGTATTGCATCAGGTGTAGTTTTTTGGTGATATTTTTCAAGTACGTTTTGCAGTCTGGGACCGGGCCTGAATTGGTGAACAGGCAGATGCTCTAAAGTTTCTCCCTCTGCAGCTGTCAATCTAATAGCGTCATCTAAGCTTAGTGAAGTAGGCTTTTCTATAAATTTTTTTGCGTTCTTTAAGTCATTCTTTCGTAATTCAATCCAAGTGTTTTTGTGCTTTAAAAGAGGACTTTTTTTATTAGCTAGTCTTTCCAGTTCACTTATGGATAACTTTACTCCTCCAATCATTAAGCCCCACTCCCAATTCAATATCTCCCCAAGTGTTGCCCCTTTTGAGCTGTTTTCTAGTTCTGCAATTATTTCTATCCCAAGTCGACTTGCAAGTCCACCTGACAAAGTATTTGGTAGTTCAACCCCCACTCCGTAATCTCGTAAATTAGATGCTGCTGTTCGGATAAAAATAAATGCCTCTTCAGCTGTAAGCATCATTGATGTTGGATTTGCACTATCAAGACCTCTCTCAATGGGAGGAAAAATACTGATCGAACGCCCTAATCCTTCGAGAAGAATTTCACCAGGATTCTCAATAGTTATTTCACCAAGAGTTAAGTTTTTAATATCTGATTCCCAAACTCTGGAAGCATGAATTTTTAATGATGGATCTGCTTGAGCTTGTAAAAAAAAATTTAATTCCCATAGGTTTTCATTGATATCTGGTGTTAATAATTCAAGGCATGTTCGCGCAGTTGTGAACTGGGCAGAAATACTATTTTTCCAATGCTGGCTAGCAATTCTAAGACGTTTTAAATCTTGTTCAGGTAAACTTATATTATCAGTAGAATTGCCTAATGCTTTTTGCCACTCTTTTAACATTGGATCCAATCCTTGACTATTGGGTGTAAAGCTTTCTCTTAATTGTGCATCAATAAGTTCTTCAACAAATCCAGCGACTTTGAATCTATTATTAAGTGGTCTTTTTGATGCTATAGGGTTGTATTTCGTGTGTTTTAGCAAATTGGATGAGTACTTTGTATCTTCATTGCATTTTTCTATTTTGTGCCATGGCTCTGCACATGTAGTTACCTGTGGAAGCTGGGCTGCAAATATTTCAAGTTTCTGACGATCCTCTTCTTTGTTAAAAAGTGGGACCCACCTTGCTTTTGTAGAAAGGTTTTCGTTGTTCCAAATTTCAACTTGAGGGAGCCATCTGCCTCGTGCTATTAAACTTAGCCTCCATCTTTCAAGATGGCACCACCATTTCAACTCATCTCCGAGGTCTGGGTGTTTACCTGAAAGTGGTAATTTAGCAAGCCAATCCCCTATCTCATTTGTAGGTATTGCAAGCCCGTCTACTCGCCAGGGCCACCATTGACAATCATCTGGAATGATTTCTCCAGCGATCAAGGGAAGACCTTCCCAGGCAAAGTTTTCTGTAATTTTGGAGTTATTTCTTCCCTGAGTATTAAGTTCTTTGCTTGGAAGTGTCAGAGATGCAGATGTTTCTCTGATTGATTTAGGTGATAATTTCTTCTCTAATAACCATTCTTTAAGTTCATTTGTTTTGAGTGTGAAAGGGTTCCATGAAGGAGTATCTCTAGTCTTAACAGATTTGCTTATTCTCCATGTATCTGCCCAAATTAAAAGAGCCGGCTTTTCAGGCCCAGAGGATGTGCTTCTCCCAGGCAACCAAGTGGCATGGAGAAGGCTCATAACCTTGAAAGGGTAATCATTTTTCTTGTAACCCTCTTAGTCATTGTAAGCTCATTTTGTTTTGATTGATTGTTTGAAACGTTTTCATCTCATTCCAATAAAACATTAATGGCTTGTTAAATGAGATGATAAGCAAATGTATGAAAGTAGAAAACTATAGTTTTCTACTTTTTCTATATTTATTCTTGCAATGTCCTCTGAATGGAAATCTAGTTTTAGTAGTCAAAGGCCTCGGACAGGAGAGGAGATCAGAAAAGCTTTTTTGGAATTTTATGAAAAAAAAAGTCATCTGATTATTCCTAGTGCTTCTTTGATTCCAGAAGACCCTACTGTTTTGTTAACTATTGCAGGAATGTTGCCTTTTAAACCAGTGTTCTTATGTCAACAAGAAAGACCTGCACCAAGAGCTACAACTAGTCAAAAATGTATTAGAACAAATGATATTGAGAATGTAGGAAGAACAGCTCGACATCATACTTTTTTTGAGATGTTAGGAAATTTTTCTTTTGGGGATTATTTCAAAGAAGAAGCTATTAAGTGGGCATGGGAAATTACAACGACAGTTTTTTGTTTAAGTCCTAAAAATTTAGTGATTAGTGTATTTAAAAATGATCTTGAGAGTGAAAAGATTTGGATCGAAGATGTTGGTGTCTCTCCTAAAAGAATTATACGAATGGATGAGGAGGATAATTTTTGGTCTTCTGGAATAACAGGGCCTTGTGGCCCTTGTTCAGAAATATACTATGACTTTAATCCAGAACTTGGAGATGAAAATATAGATTTAAATGATGATAGTCGATTTATTGAGTTCTATAATTTAGTTTTCATGCAATTTAATAAGGATTCTACTGGAAAGTTAAATCCTTTGGAAAAATGTAATATTGATACTGGTATGGGTCTTGAAAGAATGGCGCAGATTCTTCAAGATGTTCCTAATAATTATGAAACTGATCTAATTTATCCATTGATTTTAGAAACAGCTGCCATTGCAAACATAAAATATGAAAATAGTGATAGTAAAAGAAAAATTTCTTTAAAAGTTATTGCTGACCATAGTCGAGCTGTTGTTCATCTAATATGTGATGGTGTTTTGTCAAGCAATTTAGGTAGAGGTTATGTTTTAAGAAGATTGCTTCGTAGAATGATAAGACATGGAAAATTATTAGGAATAAGTAAACCTTTTTTGGCTTTGATTGGAGAATCTGCAATTAATCTTATGCAGTCTACTTTTCCTTTATTAAAGGATAAAAAAGAATTTATTCTAAGAGAATTAAAGACTGAAGAGATTAGATTTCTTGATACTTTAGAGAGGGGAGAATTGCTACTTAAGGATATTATTAGTAGGAATCCAGATATTATTTCAGGCCCAGATGCTTTTGAATTGTATGATACTTATGGCTTCCCCGTTGAATTAACACAAGAAATCTCAAGAGAAGTCAACTTAGATGTTGATATTGATAGTTTTCACATAGAAATGAATAAGCAGAGACAAAGAGCAAAAGCTGCTTCAAGTAGTTTTGATTTAACTATTCAAACTGAGTTTAAGCAATTAATATCAAAATGTATTCCAACAGAATTTCTAGGATATAGTCAACTTTCTGTTGAAGGTCAAGTATTATCTATATTGTTAAATGGTAAGCAAGTTGATACTGCTATGCAAGATGATAAGGTCCAAGTTATTTTAGACAAGACATCTTTTTTTGGAGAATCTGGTGGGCAAATTGGAGATAATGGAGTGATTACAGCTGAAAATTTAATTGTTGAAATAAAAAATGTCACGAAAGAAAATGATGTATATATACATTCGGGAGTAATCATCAAGGGCTGTTTAAAAATAAGTGATCCTGTTAATATTGAGGTTAATAAGAATACACGCTTCAAAGCTGAATCAAATCATACAGCAACTCATTTACTTCAGTCTGCATTAAAAAAAGTTATTGATTCTTCAGTTTCACAAAGAGGTTCTTTAGTTGCTTTTGACCGGTTAAGATTTGATTTTAATGCTCCTCGCGCGCTTAAAAAAAGAGAATTAATAGAGGTCGAAGAACTTGTAAATCAATGGATAAGTGAGGCACATTTAATCGAAATTGAGACCATGCCAAAGGCAAAAGCATTGTCATTGGGCGCACTTGCTATGTTTGGAGAAAAGTATGGTGATGTTGTCAGGGTAGTTAATGTTCCAGGTGTTTCTATGGAATTATGTGGAGGAACTCATGTCTCAAATACACTTGGGATCGGAGGTTTTAAAATTATTAGCGAAATAGGTATTTCTGCTGGCATTAGGAGAATTGAGGCTGTTTCAGGTCCAGCAATGTTGGATTACTTTAATGAGCGAGATTCTTTAGTAAGTAAATTAAGTGATATGTTTAAGTCAAAACCAGATGAAATAATTAAAAGAGTTTATAATCTTCAACAAGAGGTGAAATATCTTACAAAAGAAATTGATGATTTACAGAAGAAATCTGCAATAGCTAGAGTATTAGTTTTGGCTAATGAGGTACAAAAGTTTAATAATACTCAAATAATAGTGAGTAGAATTGATGGAATTAGAGGAGGCGATTTACAAAATGCTGCAAGAGATTTACAGAAAAATCTTGGAGAAAATGCAATTGTATTTTTAGCAGGATTACCAAATATAAATGAGACTAATAAAGTCATTTTTGTTGCAGCTTTTGGGCAAGATGTTGTAAATAAAGGGATACAAGCTGGTAAATTTGTAGGATCTATAGCTCAATTATGTGGAGGAGGAGGTGGTGGAAGACCTAATCTTGCTCAGGCTGGTGGTCGAGATTCAAACGAACTTGATAATGCATTGAAGTCTGCTGAAGAAAAATTATATTTAGCACTTAATGATTCCTATTAATTATCTAGATAAGTACTTTGTCGAAGACTAGTTTCAATATGGTCCATGAGTTTACCAGCATCATTTATCTTCAATGAACCACTTTTGATGGCTCTTTCACTTGCCATCCGTAACCTCTCTAGTAACTCTTTGGGATTGTGTTCCATTGCTTTAAGAACGTCTGATTTTGTATTTGCTTTGACAACATGATCAATAATATACTTTCCTGTAGATGATATTCGTATGTGTACTGAATTCGTATTGCCAAATAGATTATGTAAATTACCCATCACCTCTTGATAGGCACCTCCCAAAAATAAACCAATAAAATAATCTTCCTTTGGCAATATTTTGTGTAGTTCGAGCAATGATTTAGCTTTTCCATAATCAATAAATCTTGCTAATTTACCATCTGAATCGCATGTGAGATCTGCAAAACGTCCAAGCTCTGTTGGTTTCTCTTCGAGTCTATGAATAGGTAAAATTGGAAACATTTGATTTATTGCCCAAGTGTCAGGTGCAGATCGAAATATAGATAGATTTGCATAGTAAGTCCATGCAAGAGTTCCCTTAAGTTCTTTTAATTCTTCCGAGGTACTTTCGCAAAAAGGTATTAATTCTGTCAGTGCTTTTGCGCAAGCCCCAGTGAGTTCTTCTGCATTTGCTCTTTGCGACAAATTAAGAAAACCTAGACTGAAGGCGCTTAATGCATCATTTTTAAATTTTAATGCATCATTCCAAGATTCTTGTAATTTTCTACAGTCTATTGGTTTAGCTTTGTTTATTCTATTAATTTGATTTAAGGTTTCTCTTAAATTTTTAAGAATTATAGATTCATCTTCATCTATATCAGGTACTGATGATGGCACTGAGGATTTACTTAAAATATTGAAAATCAAAACAGAGAAGTGACTAGTTATAGCTCTTCCGCTTTCACTGACTAATATTGGAACTTTTATATCATTGGATTTACAACATTCTTGTACTGTTGCAACTACATCATTTGCATAATTTTGTAAGGAATAATTTGTGGATGATTCTGTAGCTGTTTGACTACCGTCATAATCGACTCCTAATCCACCACCAACATCGAGATAGCCCATTGCCCCCCCCATTTTTTTTAGTTCTACATATATTTGGCTTGCTTCTTGTAAAGCATTTTTTAGGACGCTAATATCATTTATTTGACTACCTATGTGAAAATGTAGCAGTTTAAGTTCGTTTAATAAGCCCTCTTTTCTTAGTTGATTTGTTGTTTTAATTATTTCAGGTACTGATAATCCAAATTTCGCTGATTCACCTATTGAGCTGCTCCATCTTCCACTTCCTTGGCTAGATAATTTTGCTCTTATGCCAATTAAGGGTGCAGCTCCTAATTTTTTGCTTGCTGAGATAATTCTTTCTACTTCTTTAAATTGCTCAATTACCACTATTGGTTTTCTACCCAATTGCCTTGCGAGAATTGCTGTTTCTATATATCTTTCATCTTTATAACCATTGCAAATAAGTAATGCATTAGGATCATCGATTAGAGATAGTGCTATAAGCAGTTCAGCTTTGCTTCCAGCTTCTAATCCAAAGTTCCAGCGTTTTCCACATGATATTAATTCTTCTACAACATGACGATGGTGATTGCATTTAATAGGAAAAACACCTTGATATTTACTCTCATATTTGTAATGTGATATTGCTTTCTCAAATGAGTAATGAATTCTCTCAAGTCTATTTTCAAGAATATCATCAAATCTTATAAGAAGAGGCATCTTTAGATTTCTTCCTTCCAATTCTTTTATTAGACCCATCAAATCAAGACTTATTTTCCCATCCCTTTTCGGATGAACAGTTATATGTCCATAATCATTGATGGAGAAATATTTATCTCCCCAACGATCTAAACCGTAAAGTTCAATACTGTCTTTAATTGTCCAGTTTCTTTGAGTTGGCAATTTTTTCACTTAATCAAAAGTCTTAGTACTGATTTAACTTCGTATTACTATGAATTGTAATTAATCATATAGAAATTTAAGCCTCCGTGTCTCATTTGCAATACCTTTGCTTGCCAAGAGGTATCACTAACTATCACGATATTCTTAATTGAATTTTTGCTATGGCTCTTGAGAGGACTTTTATTGCAATCAAGCCTGACGGTGTTCAGCGAGGTTTGATTGGAGAGATATTAAATCGTTTTGAGCAAAAAGGATTTCAGTTGGTTGGCTTGAAACTCCTAACGGCCAGCCGTGAATTAGCTGAGAAACATTATGGAGTTCATAGTGATCGTCCATTTTTTTCAGGTTTAGTAGATTTCATAACCAGTGGACCATTGGTTGCAATGGTGTGGGAAGGCAATGGAGTAATACTGGGAGCTCGCAAGTTAATTGGATCTACAAAACCTCTTGAAGCAGAACCAGGAACAATTCGGGGGGATTTTGCTCTTGATGTTGGTAGAAATGTTATTCATGGTTCTGATGGAGAAGACACCGCTGCATTTGAAATTGATCTTTGGTTTAAACCGTCTGAATTAAATGAATGGTCGAATTCAAGTCATGAATGGGTGGTAGAGGGTTGATTTGTTAAAAGAGTACAGATTTTTATTTCTTGAATTTCGTTTTATTGAAATCTATCTGCTTTGAAATTCGTCAAGATTTGAGAGTCTTCTTTGGATATTTTATTTCTTAGAACAAGTTTTGAAATTAACTCTGCTGTTATTGCTGCCAGTAGAACTCCATTTCGATAATGTCCCGTGGCAATCCATAGATTTTTCATAGATGATTTGCCAATGATCGGATATTTGTCTGGGGTGCAAGGTCTGAATCCCCACCATCGATCCATTTGAGGCCATTGGTTCGCTGTGGGTAGCAAAGATGATATACCTGAATGAAGTTCATTTTGTCCTTGCGGAGTTAATCCATCTTTGAAACCAGCATTTCTTTCACTTGTTGCTCCAATAATTATTAGTCCGTCTTCTCTTGGGACTAAATATGTACTTGGTCCAAAAAGAATTTTTCTCAGTGCATTTTTTGGAGCTTGTAAAGATAACATCTGACCTTTGACAGGAAAAACTGGAATTTCTTTGAGTATTTGATTGCTCCATGCTCCGCATGTCAATACAGCTTCATTTGCGATTAATTCCCTTGTCTTTCCAGCAGAGTCTTTTATTAGAACTCCATAAAATTCTTTTTCTCTCTTAATTAGGCTTATTACTTCAACACCTTCTTGGAAATGAACTCCTAATTCAACGCATGATTTCTCAAGTGCTCTCATGAGTTGTCTACGGTTATCTATCTGTCCATCTTGGGCAAACAACAGACCATTATTCCACTGTTTATCAAGTCCTGGTATTTCTTCAAAGAGTGCTTTTTTATTTAAAAACTCTCCAAACTTTGCTGTTGGATATTCTTCGAGCTCTTGTTCAGTTTTAAAAGGAACAATTATTCCTGTTCTATTGAATTTGCAATCTATACCGCTAGTGATTTCAATCCTTTCGATCCATCTTGGTATCCTCGATAAACTTAATTGTCCTAGCTTTAGTATCTCATTAGTTAGACCCTCCGCATGAGGCGCAAGCATACCTGCCGCTACAAATCCTGCAGCTTCGCTTCTTCTTCGGCTTAAGATCTCAACTTTTTTACCTTTTTGGGCTAGTTCAAAAGCAATGGCAAGGCCCATTAGCCCTCCACCAAGAATAATTAATTTTTCGCTGGCTGAGTAAGCCATTTCTATGTATTGTTGTTGTTTAAGTGTTCTTTGTGATGCTGTAGAGACTAGTCGCTCAGCATTTCCATTGGATTTTTCAATCTAAAAATAATTATGCAGAAATCAGTTGCTGATTGGGAGGCTGTAATCGGCTTGGAAACACATGTTCAACTTCGAACAAAAACTAAATTGTTTTCCAATTCCTCAACTGCCTTTGGCTATAAACCAAATACTCATATTGATCCTGTTGTTTGTGGATTACCAGGCACTTTACCTGTATTAAACAAAAAAGTTCTCGAATATGCGGTTAAAGCGTCTATAGCTTTAAATTTGAATGTTGCTAGATTTTGCAAATTCGATAGGAAACAATATTTTTATCCTGATTTGCCAAAAAATTATCAAATCTCACAATTTGATGAACCTATTGCTGAGAATGGATGGATAGAAGTTGAGGTAGCAGAAAAGGGTAAAGATACATATTTAAAGAAAATTGGTATTGAACGTTTACATATGGAGGAAGATGCTGGCAAATTAGTACATGGAGGTAGTGATCGATTAGATGGTTCTAAGTATTCATTAGTTGATTACAATCGAGCAGGTATTGCATTAGTTGAGATTGTTAGTAAGCCTGATTTAAGAACGGGCAGAGAAGCTTCTGAATACGCTTCTGAGATAAGAAGGATAATGCGTTACTTAGATGTTTCAGATGGTAATATGCAGGAGGGTTCCTTACGTTGTGACGTCAACATTTCTGTTAGAAGAGGACCTAATGCACCATTTGGAACAAAGGTAGAAATAAAAAATATGAATTCATTCTCAGCTATTCAAAAAGCGTGCGAGTATGAGATTAAGAGGCAAATTAAATCTTATGAATCTGAGGAAATAGTTATTCAAGAAACACGTCTATGGGATGAAGGGAAACAACTGACAAAGAGCATGAGATCAAAAGAGGGAAGTAGTGATTATCGCTACTTCCCAGATCCTGATTTGGGCCCAATTGAGGTTACTAAAACTCAGCTTGATTCATGGAAGTCCGAATTGCCTGAGTTGCCTGCAGCAAAACGACATAGATATGTTGAGCAGCTTGGATTGTCTGCCTACGATGCAAGAGTTCTGACTGAAGATTTGCCTATGGCTTTATATTTTGAGGCTGTTGTCTTAGAAGGGACCAATCCAAAACTTTCCTCTAATTGGATAACGGGAGATATTGCTGCATTTGTTAATTCAGAGAAGATAGGATATTCAGATTTGTTATTAAGACCAAAGCAACTGTCTGAGATGATTAATTTAATTGATGAACGTAAGATAAGTGGGAAAATAGCAAAAGAAATACTACCAGAATTACTCTCTACAGGATGCTCTCCAATTAAACTGATAGATAATAAGGGCTTGGGAATGATTACCGATACTGATTTGTTAGGGAAAATCATTGATGACCTCACTTTGCAATTTAAGTCTGAATTCGAGCAACTTTGTCAAGGAAAAACTAAGTTACATGGATTTTTTGTAGGACAAGTCATGAAAAAAACTCAAGGCAAGGCGGATCCAAAATTGATAAATGCTCTCATGAATGAGAAGATTAATACTTAAAGATTTTCCTCTATCTTGTTAATCAATGTTTCTTTCCTCCCGGAATTGTTGATGACTATATCCCCTTTTTTTACTTTTTGATCAAGATGTAGTTGCGTCCTTATCATATTTACAGCCTTCTCTCTCGAGATTTTTTCTCTTTCAATGAGTCTATCTATTTGCTCATTAAAGCTACAATTTACCACCCAAATTTCAGAACACAGGTATTCTAATTTGCATTCAAATAATAATGGTATCTCCATTATAACTGTTTCTTGTTTATTTTTAAAAGATATTTCTAGTTCTTTTTCAATATTATTTATTATAATTGGATGCATTAAGCTTTCCAGCCATAGCCTTTCATCTTTTTCGGAGAATATAATATCTCTAATAATTTTTTTATTAAGGATTATTTGTTCTGAGCTATTCTTATAAATGACTTTCCCCCCATATCTAGAAAAAATCTGATTTATTATTGTTTGATTTGTTTCTAAGAGTTCCTTTGCAATGTTGTCGGCATCTATAACTGGTAAATTTTTTACATCTTTTAAGTATTTAGTAACACTAGTTTTCCCGCTAGCTATCCCACCTGTGATTCCAATCCTACGTTGTGAGCCAGTGTATGTTGCATTTAGCATTTTGCGAAAAGCATCTTTTTTTTTGACACAAGATTAAGATGGATTTAAACACTTTAACTTTGTCTTCATCATCCACTGTAAATTGGCATTTAATTCCAGGTGGAATAAGTGCTCCAAATGGTTTCAAGGCTTGTGGTATAAAAGCTAATTTAAAACCTTCAAGCAAGTTAGACCTAGCATTGCTATTGGCTCCTGAAAATTCAATCTGTGCTGGTACCTTTACAAAATCTTTATTTAGAGCATCCTGCATTGATCTATGTACAGAAAGATTGCGTCTTTCAAATGGAGAAATAAGAGCAGTAATAATTAATTCTGGCCAAGCCAATGCATGTACAGGTAAATGGGGCCTGGAGGATAGTCTGAAAATCACTAAAGAAGTTGCAAGTCAATTATCATTAAATTCGGAAAATGTCTTAATTTGTTCTACAGGGCTAATTGGTGAACGTATTCCTCTTAAAAATATTTTAGCAGGCATACACAATTTATCTGAAGAAATATCTCCAGAAGGTGGACTTAATGCAGCACGTGCAATTATGACAACTGATTTGGTGGAGAAACAAATATCTCTTGAAGCCAATTTAGGTGGTAGAAGAGTTCGTATTGGAGGTATGGCTAAGGGATCTGGAATGATTCATCCGAATATGGCAACTATGCTGGGTTTCATAACTTGCGATGCTCGCGTAAGTTATGAAATATGGAAGACAGTTATTCAGCAAATAGTTGATTCTTCCTTTAATGCGATATCAGTGGATGGAGATACCAGCACAAATGATGCTGTTCTTGCATTTTCATCTGGTAGTGAATTAGATGAACAATATTTTGACGAACTAATCAATGGATTACTAATAGTATGTCAATATTTAGCTAAAGCTATTGCTAGAGATGGTGAGGGCGCCAATTGTTTAATAGAAGTAAAAGTTACTGGGGCTAAAAATGATGTTGATGCTCGTTTAATTGCTCGCTCGGTATGTAGTTCATCTTTAGTCAAAACTGCAATTCATGGTAAAGATCCGAATTGGGGAAGAATTGCTGCTGCTTGTGGCAGATCTGGTGTTCATTTTAATGTCAATGAATTTTCTCTTGCAATTGGTCCATTTCAATTGATATCAAAAGGCGAATTGGTTAGCTTTGAGAGAATTGACTTGATTTCTTATATGGAACAAAGAATGAATGGAGATTATTTTGTCGATGACATAATTGATATTAACATTTCAGTTGGAGAGAAATCAGGCCAGGCTACTGCATGGGGTTGTGATTTATCAGAAGATTATATTCGAATTAATGCCGATTACACGACCTAGTTTTTGTGACCACGTAAATCGCTTGGTATAACTAGAAAATTATCTGATTGCGTAGTCAAAATTTGGCACTGTGACTAAAGTGTGACTAACTAAAGATCATCTTCTATTTCTGGTTCATCTTCTTCGGATGATTTAAAAGGGTCAATAGGTTCTAAAGATTCATAAGGGTCTGGTCCTAGCAATTCAAATGCCTTTGGCAAAATTAATCTGAATAGAATATAAATCAGACCAAGGATTGCAGCACTAGACCAGAAAAAAGTAACCGCTATTAATCTATCTGCAATAGCAAACATACATATTCCTAAAAGGAAGAATAAAATTCTGGATCTCTTCTTTCCACCAACTCTTGAGACAAAACTATCCATGCTTGTCCACCATTCTTCCCAATTAGAAGTTGCGGCATGGATTAAGATCCCACCAAGGATAATATATAGAACAGGATGTCTAAAAATCTGGCGCATCATTAACTATCCCTAAGTCATATTTACTATGTTGTTGTTTTTACTTTTTGTGCTTTATTTGTTGTGATCCTTAGTGAAGACTCCTGTAATCACGATATTCATCACCACAAAGAAAACCACCAATCCAATGGTGGGAGCAAATAAATCGACTAAAAAGGAAGGGTAACAAACTCTGAATCCATGTCTCTAATCCCTCGATGGGAATACATGACTGATGACGC
>CETG01183994.1_pt1 | contig 22203 bp, 26 predicted proteins | sample 361471 | NCBI WGS metagenome assembly CETG01 (sample SAMEA2622696, study PRJEB7988) | marine metagenome | isolation source: saline water (ENVO:00002010), including | reverse complement strand
GGCTTGACTTAAACCAAACAGCCTCCGCGAAACCCGGGGCGGTTCACTGATTGATGACACGGCCTACAAGCGTTACTACAAGACGGCTTCCGGCTTCTCTGGCAAGAACGTTGAGCTCTTCTTGGGAAACTTCGTTAGCCTGCTGGCACGGGAGCGAGTGGGCGCGACTAAAGCGTTTGACCGTCTGAGGGAATGGGAATGCTGGCCTGTTATCCGCGATCACTACGCGGCTAAGGATATGGGCGAACGGGCGATCTACAGGCATATCAAAGACCTTCTTGAAGAGAGGCACGTTCGCTGGGGGCGTGGCGTCTGATGGCCGTTATTAAGCAACCTAACGGCCTCTGGAAAGTTGACGTTGAACCGATCAAGGGCAGACGGTTTCGTAAAACCTTCAAGACCAAGGGTGAGGCCCAACGGTTTGAGGCCAACTGTCGAGCCAAGCTGTCACAGCAGCCTGATTGGACTCCCAAACCAAAGGACAAACGTCAGCTGCAGGAACTCATTCAGCTCTGGTATGAGATGCACGGTGCATCGTTGTCTGACGGCAAGCGTCGTCATGCCATCCTGACCGCTGCGGCTGACCAGCTAGGCAATCCGGTTGGGCTAGCCGTTACCGGGTCCAGCGTCGCACACCTCCGGGCCAAGTGGCTGCAGGACGGCGTATCAGGCAAAACGGCAAACAACCGCCTGGCTTACCTCAAGGCGGTATACAACCAGTTGCACCGGCTGGATGAAATTGACTACCCCTGCCCTTTTCAAAAGGTGCCGTCACTCAAGCTGCAGGAACGCCCCCTAACCTATCTGACCCATGAGCAGATCGGGGAACTACTGGACGCCCTAGACGCCCATCCGACCATGCCCCACCCCGCCATGATGGCCCGTCTATGCCTCGCCACCGGATGCCGCTGGGGGGAAGCCCAAGCCGTAACGCCCGACCAGATCAGGTCCGGGCAGGTCACGTTCCATAACACCAAGGGCAAGCGGGTTCGGGTAATCCCGATTTCGGCCGATCTGGAAAAACGATTGAAAGCGCACTGGCGTCAGTACGGCGCGTTTACCAACTGCCTGATGACCTTTTGCCGGGTGCTGGAATCGACCTCGATCAAACTACCGAGCGGTCAGGCATCCCATGTGCTGCGACACAGCTTTGCTAGTCACTTCGTTATGGGTGGGGGAAATATTCTGGTACTGCAGAAGATACTCGGGCACACCTCGTTGGCGATGACCATGCGCTACGCACACCTTGCGCCTGACCACCTGCAGGAAGCTCTGAGGCTTAACCCGCTCGACACTTTGTCGACACTTTCCGAGGCTGAAAAAGAAAAACCCCTGAAATCTTAACGAAATCAGGGGTTTATCTATCGCGTCTGGCGGAGAGAGAGGGATTCGAACCCTCGATACGCTATTAACGTATACACACTTTCCAGGCGTGCTCCTTCAGCCACTCGGACACCTCTCCGGATCTCGGCGTGCGGGTTACCCTGCTACCGAGGCGCGCTAATGTATCGAAACACGGGCGCTTTGGCAAACCCTTTTTCCATTGTTTTCAACCACTCGTGACTCCGGCTTTGGCGGACTCGCCAGTCATGAATTAGTTGGTAAACTGCCTGCTTTATGCTGCGGCGCTGATGCCGTATGACTTTCTATGTGAGGACTTTCTGATGAGCGAGCTGGTCTCCTATCGTTTCGCTGACGGCGTTGCCCACCTGAGCCTGGATAATGGCAAGGTCAACGCCCTGTCGCCCGACATGATCGCTGCGATTAACGCTGCGCTGGATCAGGCGGAAAAGGACCGCGCCGTGGTGGTGCTGAGCGGCAAGCCGGGCATTTTCTCCGGCGGCTACGATCTGAAAGTCATGACCTCTGGCCCGGATGCGGCCAAGGCGCTGGTGGCGTCCGGTTCAACCCTGTCACGCCGCATGCTGTCTCACCCCTTCCCGATTGTTGCCGTGTGCACCGGCCACGCAATTGCCAAGGGTGCGTTTCTGCTGCTGTCGTCCGATTACCGACTGGGCGTTGAGGGTCCATTCAAGATTGGCCTGAACGAAACCGCCATCGGCATGACCATGCACCATGCCGGCATCGAACTGGCCCGTGCCCGCCTGACGCCAGCCGCCTTCGGCCGTGCGGTGATCAACGCCGAAATGTTCAGCCCGGAAGAAGCCGTCGTTGCCGGCTTCCTCGACAAGGTGGTCGCGGCCGAGGAGCTGGAAGCGGCAGCCATGGCCAAGGCCCGGGAGCTGGCTGCGCTGAATATGACTGCCTTCCGCCAGACCAAGGTCAAGAGCCGCAAGGCCTACCTGGAATTGCTGGATCAGTGCATCGAGCTGGATCGTCAGCACGACCTGAGCTGAAAAATCGGGAAACGTGACAGGACTGCGCGGGGCAACGAGATGCAGTAGGCTGTGCATCTCACCCTGCGGAGTCTTTCCATGGATTCAGTTACCCAGATCGTTCTCGGCGCCTCGATCCAGGGCGCAATGCTCGGCCGCTGGCAGGGCCGCAAGGCGCTGATCTACGGCGCAGCACTGGGTACGGTGCCCGATCTGGACGTGCTGATCGACTACGGCGATGCGGTCGCCGACATGACCTACCATCGCGGGTTCAGCCACTCCCTGTTCGTGCTGGCAACACTCGCCGCGCTGCTCACCTGGCTGATACGCAAACGCTGGCCGGACGCGGGCTACACCAGCGGCAGGCTGTTCGCCACCCTGGCTCTGGTGCTCTGCACCCATCCGCTACTCGACAGTTTCACCACCTACGGTACCCAGCTGTTCTGGCCGCTGCCGATGCCGCCGGTGGCGATTTCCAGTATTTTCATCATTGACCCGCTCTACACCCTGCCCTTGCTGCTGGCGATGCTGGCAGGGCTGGTGATCGGGCTGGGCCGCAGCGGCCTGCGCTGGCAATACGCCGGGCTGCTGCTCAGTTCGTTGTATCTCGGCAGCACGCTGATCGGCAAGCAGATGGCCGACCATCACCTGCAAGCCGCACTGGCACAGCAGGGTATCCAGCCCCAGGCGACCTTCAGTACGCCGACCCCATTCAACACCCTGCTCTGGCGGGTTATGGCGGTCGACGGCGACAACTACTACGAAGGGCTGGTCGGCTGGCTGGACCATGAACCGCTGACCCTGATCAAGCTGCCGACCCGCGCCAGCGAGGCCCGACAGGCACTGCTCGAATCACCGCAGGACCAGCGTCTGCGCTGGTTTACCGGTGACCGCCTGCGCTACGACCTGATTGACGGGCAGTGGGTGGCGACCGATCTGCGCCTTGGCATGAGTGGCTATCATCCGTTCCGTTTTGCCCTGGCCACCGTGGACCCCGCCACCGGCGAGACTGCGTTGATCAGCGAGGTGGAGCAATGGCCGCAGCGGCGACCGGATGCGGCGGCGCTGCGCCTGATGGCAGAGCGGGCACTGGACGCCAGAACGCCGCTGTCGATTGCGGAGTTGTCGCGCTCACTCACCGAACCGGCACCCCATCAGCAACGGTGATGGCCGCACTGGCTGTCCGCTGGGGCGCTGATTTTGCGATAATCTCGCTCTTTGTCCCCGGGGGAGCGTGAACATGTCAGGTCAATCGCCAGCCAGCAGCGCCGCGTCGAGTCGCCGTGTGGCGATGATCGCTGCCCTGATGGCGATTTTCACCACCATCTTCGCGAGCAACGTGCCCACCCCGCTGTACGCCGTCTGGCAGGCAAAGATGGGCTTTTCCTCCACGGCGCTGACCGCTGTCTTCTCGATCTATGTCCTCGGGGTGGTGACCACCCTGCTAACCCTGGGCTCACTGTCGGACAAGATTGGTCGTCGCCAGATGATGGTGCCGGGGCTGCTGTTCATTCTGGCCGGTGCGGTAATGTTTATCCTGGCGCGCGATATCTATGGGCTGGGTATCGCCCGGGTGCTGACCGGTATCGGCACCGGGATCGTGACCGGCGCCTCCTCGGCGGCACTGGTCGAACTGGAACCGGACGGCAACTGGACCCGCGCCGCCACCCTGTCGGCGCTGTTCTTTACCCTTGGCGCCTTTGCCGGCCCGACCGTCAGCTCGCTGATGCTCGGGCTGGGCGATGCAGCGCTGACCTGGCCGTTTGCGGTAACCCTGGCCCTTGGTGGCCTGACGGTCGCCCTGCTGCTGCTCGCCCCCTGGCCGGCCGATATCGGCCAGCGCCACCCGGACTTTCGGTGGCGCGCCTGGCGGCCGACCACTATCAAGGTGCCGCGGGAGATGCTCGGAGCGTTTATCTTCGCTGCCGCGGCGATCTGTCTGGCCTGGTCCACCGGCAGCCTGTATGCCTCGCTCGGCCCCTCACTGGCGACCAAGCTGGTCGGCATCGATGATCGCACCAAGGCCGGCCTGTTCGCCGCCGGCTGGCAACTGATGGCCGGGGTAAGCCAGTTTGCCTGCAAGCGTCAGCCACTGGATCGCCTGCTGCTGGTTGGCCCGTCCACACTGATCATCGGTCTCGGCGTGATGGCTGCGGCCGTGGTCTACAGCTCGCCCTGGATGTTTACCCTCGCCACACTGGCAACGGCCAGCGGCGCGGGCGCGACCGGCGTGGTGGGTATTGCCTCGATCAGCAACAGCGCACCGGCCGATCAGCGCGGCGGGATCAACTCGGCGTTTTACCTGATGGCCTACCTGACCATGGCGTCGGTGGTGCTGGGCGTTGGCTTTGTCAGCGACATGATCGGCTTCGCGCCGACGGTGCTGGGCTTTGCCAGCATCATTTCCTGCGCCGCGCTGGCGCTGATGCTGGTCGCCCTCAGCAGCCGTCGCGCCTCGCTGTGGTAATCAGCCCGCCAGCCACCAGCGCCAGAGGAAGAACACCAGCATGCTGCCGAAGATGGTCAGCAGCAGGTTGCGACTGAACGCGGCAATCAGCACGGCGACCACGCCACCGACCAGGTAGGCGTTATCCAGCGTCAGCTGCAGGCTGTTGCCGTCGGGCATGACGACAGCCGGAACAATGATCGCCGTCAGGACCGCGACCGGCACATAGCCGAGCGCCTGCTGCACCAGCGGGCTGAAGCGCACCCGATGACCCACCGCAAACAGGGTGTAGCGAATGGCGAAGGTGATCACGCCCATGCCCAGCAGCAGTACCGCTTCAAACTGACTCATTGCCCACCTCCCGTACGGAGGCTGCCGCGCTCCAGCGTTCGGCCAGCACGCCGGCGCTGACGCCGCAAAGCGCTGCCAGCATCAAGCCCAGCTTCCACGGCAGATCGCAGGCAACCAGCGCCACCAACCCTGCCACGACGGCGGCCAGCAGCATGGGCCGGGTGCGCAGCAGCGGCACAACGATCCCGGTGAAGGTCGCGACCATGGCAAAGTCCAGGCCCCAGCCGGCCATACCGGGCAGCGCGTTGCCCAGCAAAGCCCCCACCAGCGTGCACAGGAACCAGTTGCCGTACATCGCCAGACACGAGCCGAGGTAGTACCAGTGCTTGTTCTCCAGCGGGATCTGCGGATCCAGATAGTGCCGCTGGACCACGGCAAAACTCTCGTCGGTCAACCAGAACGCCAGCGGAATCTTCCAGCGCTGTGACAGGTGGCTGACATGGCTCATCAGGCTGGCGCTGTAGAGCATGTGCCGCAGATTGACGATAAAGGTCGTCAGCAGCAGCACAACCAGCCCGGCGCCGCTGGCGATCAGGCTCACGGCAATAAACTGGGCTGAGCCGGCGAAGACCAGCGCCGACATCAGCAGGGTGGCAGGCAGCGAGAGGCCGCTGGCAACAGCCAGCGTGCCGAAAATGACACCGAACGGCGTCGCGCCGATCAGCATGGGAACGGTATCGCGCGCGCCGCAGAGCAGCGCACTGGTTTTGGCAGACATGGGCGTAAAGACGGGCCGGGCAGTATCAGAATATATAGATGTGCAGCCTAGCCCGCCGCCGGGCGACAGGACAGATACAGCTAGAAAACAACATCCGGCAAACTGTTACGGTCGCATGCTAGGCAAGTGCAATGTGCCTGCTGATCAGCGCCCGCAGCGCCGCCGGCTTGACCGGCTTGGGCAGATACGACAGGCCTGCCAGCGAGATTTCACTGAGCACATCCTGACGGCCATCGGCACTGATCACTACCCCCGGCAAGTCGGCATCAAGCAAGTCACGCAGCCACAGCATCAGCTGAGTGCCGGTATCGCCATCATCGAGGTGGTAATCAACCAGCACCAGCTCCGGGACGAAGCCCTGATCGAGCAATTGCCGAACTTCCTGCCGGTCGCGCGCGACTGCGACGCGGCACTGCCAGCGCCCGAGCAGGCTCTGCATGCCGGCCAGAATGCTGCTCTCATTGTCGATACACAGTACCGGCGCGCCGTCGAACTGCGGTGGCAGCTCGGGCTTGGCCGTCCGACTGCGCACTGCCCGCGGCATGCTCGCCAGCGGCACGGTAACGCTGAACACACTGCCGTGCCCCGGCCAGGAACGCACGCTCAGCTCGTGCCCGAGTACCCGGCACAGACCGTCGGCAATGGCCAACCCCAGGCCCAGCCCCTTTTCGGCCTGAGTGCGGTGACTGTCGAGTCGCTGAAACTCTTCAAAGATCAGCTGCAATTTATCCTGCGGGATGCCCGGCCCCTGATCCCAGACCTCAATCCGTACCGCGCCGTGCAGATGGCGCACACCCAGCACCACCCGCGCAGCACTGGCATAGCGGAAGGCGTTGGTCAGGAAGTTCTGCAGCACCCGGCGCAGCAGGCGCATGTCGCTGCGCACCCGCAGCCGGCTGCTGTGAATGCGCAGATCAATACCCTGCTCGACCGCCAGCGCGCTGAACTCGATGCGCAGCGGGTCAAACAGCTCACTGAGGGCAAAATCACCCAGCTCCGGCACGATGCGCCCGGCTTCGAGACGGGAAATATCGAGCAGATCGGAAATCAGCTCCTCGGCGGACGCCAGCGAGCTGTCCAGATGGCGCACCAGCTCTTCCACCTCCGGCGGCATGTCGGACTGATGGGCCAGCGAGGCGGAGAACAGACGCGCGGCATTGAGCGGCTGCATCAGGTCATGGCTGACGGCAGTCAGGAATCGACTCTTGGACTGACTGGCCCGCTCGGTCTGGGCCTGCGCCTGCAGCAGTGCCTGGTTGAGCTGGGACAGCTCGCGGGTGCGCTCGTCCACCCGCCGCTCCAGACTCTCGTTCGCTTCCTGCAACGCCCGCTCGGCTTCGCGGAAGGCGGAGATGTCGGTGAAGCTCATGACGAAGCCGCCACCGGGCATCGGGTTGCCGATGATCTCGATGACGCTGCCGTCAGGGAACATGCGTTCGGAGCGATGCGGCGTACCCTGCTGCATCCAGGCGATGCGCTTGTCGACGTGCAGTTGCGGGTCACCGGGCCCGCACAACCCGCGCCGGGCATTGTGCAGAATGATGTCGGCAATCGGACGACCGATGGCAATCAACCCTTCCGGATACTGGAACATTTCCAGATAACGGCGATTCCAGGCCACCAGCCGCAGGGATTTATCAACCACGCTGATCCCCTGACTGATGTTCTCGATCGCGCCCTGCAGCAGGCCCCGGTTGAACTGCAGCACCTCGGAGGCTTCATCAACGATGCGCACCACATCGTCAAACTGCATGTCGCGCCCTTCAATCGCTGCCTTCACCACCAGCCGCGCCGACGAAGCGCCCAGTACGCCGGCCAGCAGGCGCTCGGTCAGGGTAATCCAGCCGGAGTCTGCAGTCTGGCTGCCATGCAGGCTGCCACCCTGGCGCTGGGCATAATGATTGAAGGCCGCCTCGGCGCGCTCCTCCCCAACAAAACGCGAGGCCAGCTCCAGCAGGTCGTCGACCCGCACCCGCAGCAGCACCTTGCCGGGCCCGTCAATCCAGGGCTCGCTGTCCTGGCTGACAAAGCGGCTGGCCTGCCAGTGTTCCAGCACACGCGTCCGGCTAAACAGCGAGCCGGCAACGAAGACCAGGAAGTTGCATACCAGTGACACCACGCTGGCCAGCGTCAGCGCATCCACGCCCCAGCTCGCGGCGGCGGTCCGCACCACTTCGATCATCGGCAGCTGGTCGGTATGCCAATGCAAGCCGGCCCCAACCAGCGGCAACACCAGCAGATACAGCCACAGCACGATCCCGACCAGCAGCCCCGCCAGCACGCCGGTGCGGTTGGCCTGCTTCCAGAACAGCGCGCCAAACATCGCCGGCGCCAACTGGCCGATAGCGGCAAACGCGACCTGGCCGATGCTGGCCAGACTGGTCTCGCTGCCGATCAAGCGGTAAACCACATAGGCCAGCAGCAGAATAATCAGAATGCTGGTGCGCCGGACGTTCAGCAACCAGCCACGAAAACGCTCGTAGGAATGCTCGGCGCCGACGCGGTTGCGCAACAGGATCGGCAATACCACATCGTTCGAGACCATGGTGCTGAGCGCGATCGCCGCCACGATCACCATGCCGGATGCCGCCGAGGCACCACCCAGGAAGGCAGCCATGGCCAACACCGGATTGCCCTGTAGTAACGGCAGACTGATGACGTAGGAATCGGGCGACATGCCGTCGCCAAGCAGCATCTGACCAGCCAAAGCGATGGGCACCACAAAGAGGCCGGCCAGCAGCAGGTAAACCGGAAAAACCCAGCGTGCCAGACGCAGATCACCCGGCTCGCTGTTTTCCACCACAGCGACCTGGAACTGTCGGGGCAGGCAGATGAAGGCGAAAATCGCGATGGAGGTTTGCAGCAGAATGCCGATGACCGGCGTATCGCGCTGCCAGTAGCTCTCCAGCACCGGCTCGGCGCGCGCCTGAGTTATCAGGTCTGCTGCGCCGCCGAACAGCCCGAACACCACAAACAGCCCGACCGCCAGAAACGCCAGCAGCTTGACCAGCGCCTCAAAGGCAATCGCCAGCATCATGCCTCGGTGGTGCTCCGTCACATCCAGGCTGCGGGTCCCGAACAGCACGGTAAACAATGCCAGAACCAGGGTGACGGCCAGCGCGGTATCTTCCGCGCCGAACGCATTCAATGGCGTTGCCGCTTCGGTTCCGCCGCCGGTAAGCAGGCTGTAGCCCAGCACGATCCCCTTGAGTTGCAGCGCGATATACGGCAGCACGGCAACCAGGCACAGCAGCGAGACGACAACACCCAGGCTTTGCGACTTGCCGTAGCGCGAGGCGATAAAATCGGCGATGGAGGTAATATTTTCCTGCTTGCTGATCGCAATCATGCGCGCATAAAGGCGCCAGCCAAACAGAAACAGCAGCAACGGCCCCAGGTAGATGGGCAAAAAGCCCCAGAGCTGGTCGGTCGCCATGCCGACCGAACCAAAAAAGGTCCAGCTGGTACACCAGACGGCCAGCGACAGGCTGTAGACCCAGACCCTCAGGCGCGGCTTGAGCACACTCGCGTTGCGATCACCCCAAAAGGCAATGACGAACAGCAAGGCCATGTACAGCAGAAATATGAAGGCTACCAGCCCACCGGAAAGCATCATGAGGCGCGCTCAACCCGCAACAGTGTCACAACCTTCAGTCTGACAGTGCCAAACGGCTTTGCCCAGCCGACTTCCGTCGTAGCCGGCATTCGGCGACGCTCTAGCTGGCCAGTTCCATCTGCTGCAGCACAAGCGCAGCCTGGGTGCGGGTACGGACGTTGAGTTTGCGGAAGATGGCGGTGACGTGGGCCTTGACGGTGGCCTCGGACACGTCCAGCTCGTAGGCGATCTGCTTGTTCAGCAGGCCATCACAGACCATGGTCAGCACGCGAAACTGTTGCGGGGTGAGGCTGGCGACCCGCTCGCTGATCTGCTGCTGCTCGTCGCTCATGCCGGGCGGATTGTCGATACCCGGCGGCCAGCACACGCTGCCATCGAGCACAGACTGCACCGCAGCCTGGATGGCTTCGAGACTGGCGGACTTGGGGATAAACCCGCTGGCACCGAAATCACGCGCACGGCGCGCAATCGTCGGTTCTTCCTGGGCTGAAATGAGGATCACAGGAATTTGCGGATACTGGCCACGCATCTGAGCCAGCCCGGAGAAGCCGTAGGCGCCGGGCATGTTGAGGTCCAGCAGTACAAGATCCCAGTCGGCTCGTTCGGCCAGACGCTGTTGCAGCTCGCTGATGCTGCCTACCTCGCTCAGGCTGACGGTCTCGCCCAGCCCATCGCGAAGGGCCTGACGCAGCGCACTGCGAAACAGGGGGTGATCATCGGCAATCAAGATGTCATAGGTGAGACCCATGCTAGGCGTCCTGGCAGTCATTTTTGTTATTGGCTGAGACAAGCACGCTGAGACTGCCAGTCACAGGCGTTTCAGTCAATGCCATGTTGTACCGGTACAGTCTGCGCAGGCAGCTGTATCTGGCAGCAGTTCCGCGGTCGCGGGGATAATGGCGGTTTTGTCTGCCGAGCTTGATAGCATGAACCTGCGCCATTACCGTGCCGATGTCCTGATGCTGATCACTGCCCTGATCTGGGGTAGTACCTTTGTGGCCCAGCGCCTGGGCATGGATCATATTGGTCCCTTCCTTTACACCGGCCTGCGTTTTCTGCTCGGTGCCGTAACCGTAATGCCGCTGATCTGGCTGTTGCGCAAGCCCGCCAAACCCGACACCCCCGAACGACTGAGCAAACCGATGCTGCTGGGCAGTATTGCGCTGGGCGCGGTACTGACGCTGGGTATCAACCTGCAGCAGATTGGTCTGATGTTCACCACCGTGACCAACTCGGGATTCATCACCGGACTGTACGTTATTCTGGTCCCGGTGTTTGGTCTGTTTATCGGCATGCGCACCCACCGCGGCACCTGGGCCGGCGCCGTGATGGCTCTGGTCGGGATGATGCTGCTGAGCGTGACCGCCGAATTTACCGTTGCCCCCGGTGACTGGCTGCAACTGGTCGGGGCTTGCTTCTGGGCCGTGCATGTGCTGCTGGTCGGCGCTCTGGCCAGCCGCTACGACCCCATTCTGGTGTCGTTTATCCAGTTTCTGGTTTGCGCAGTCGTCAGCCTGAGCCTGGCGCTGGTTTTTGAGCCCATCAGCTTTGCGGCCATCCATGACGCCCTGCCGGCCATCCTCTATGGCGGTATTCTCGCCGTTGGTGTGGCGTTTACCCTGCAAGTCGTCGCACAAAAGGATGCGATCACTTCGCACGCGGCCATTATCCTGAGTCTGGAAGCGGTGTTCGCCGCCCTCGCCGGCTGGCTGATCTTGGGAGAAACCCTGACTCCCCGCGGGCTGCTGGGTTGCGCATTGATGCTGGCGGGCATGCTCACCGCCCAGCTGGTGCCGATCTACCTGGATCGACGCAGGCAGGCGACCGTGGCGGTGCAGCAGGAACCCGCCGGCCATCACTGAGGCCGGCGGCGGCAGGAATCCATATAGCCCCGGCTGAACAGATCGAAATAGTCATCGAGCTGACGGGCGGCAACCTCCTCTGCGGCCAACGCCAGACAGGCGGCAGCTACTTCGACGGTGCATAGATGATCGTCGCGGCTGGAACGACGCAGCCGGTAGCGCGACAGCCGCTCAGTGTGCAGACTCAGTATCGGCAGATCGGCCAAATAAGGGCTCTTGCGAAACATCTTGCGCGCCTGGGTCCAGGTCGCATCCAGAATGATCAGCAACGGGCGACGGCCAGGCTCAGGCTCAATTGCGGCGCAGACCTGCTGGCCCGGCTGCGCATATTCGCCGGGGAAGACCACATAGGGCTGATACTGCGGGTCGGCCAGCAAGGCCAGCAACGCGGGATCAACCTCCGTCCGCGCCCACTCAAAGGCATGGGTGTCCGGCAGGCAGTCCGCAATCAGGCGGCCGGTGTTGGTCGGCTTGAGCGGCTCATAGGCATGCATGATCAGACAGAAGCTGATGGCGCAATCCAGCTGCGGACGCTCGGCACAGATACATGCCCAGCGCGCCAGCTGGCAGCCTGGGCAACGCTGCACCCGAGCCCCGCGGGCCTTGAATGGGCGGGTGGATCGCGCCACCGCCTCATCGCGCAGACGATTGACCGCATGGCCGGGCTTTTCCGACATCCTCATTTCCTCAGGCTGGACAGCTACTGCATCACAATGCCAGCATTCTACCCGATTCGCTGCCGTCGAAGGACGCACATGCCGCGCGCTAACCGCTGCGAACCAGTTGCCGAGGTCGTGGTCTGAAAGGGAAGTCGCAGCACCAAGATGATCTGATCTGGAGAAATATAATGCGCTGGTTACCCCTGCTTCTCGCCACCAGCCTGGCGGCCCCCATTCAGGCAGCCTCGCTGCGTGATATTCGCCTGACGGAAACCCTGCAACAGGTTGCCGCCCAGAGCAGCGAAAACACCCCGCGAGAAATCAACAGCAACATCACCGACTTGGGCTTCAGCGCCAAGGGCGATGAACTGATCAACCGTCTGGCGGTAGACCCGGAATACGCCCAGCGCATGCAGGAAGACCCGCTGCTTATTCGTAGCCAGCTGCAATCGAGCGTCTGCACAGACCTGCGTTTTCGCCGCCTGCTCGACATGGGCGCAACGCTGACCTACCACTTCGTGCTCAAGGAGAGTGCCCAACCGGTGCTGACCCAGAGCTTTATTGCCGACCACTGCCAGACCCTGTGAGGCCCCGCCCGATGCAAGACAACGACCCGGCGGACTATCTCAGCCGTCACTGGCAAACCGGCAGCAGCGAGATCCCGGCCAAGGTCGACGAACTCATTCAACTCTGCGCCGCCGAAAGCGAAAACGCACCGCTCTACCGGGACATGCTGCTCGACGTGATTCGCATGGCCCAGGCGGATCGTAACCGCTGGGACGCGAAGATCATGCTGCACACCATTCGCGAAATGGAGCAGGCCTTCTCGCGTATGGAAATCTTCAAGCGTCGCCGCAAGGTAACCGTTTTCGGCTCGGCGCGAACCCCGATTGATCACCCCCTGTATGCGCTTGCCAGGGCCATGGGCGAAGAGCTTGCCGCCAACGATTACATGGCCATCACCGGTGCCGGCGGCGGCATCATGACCGCCACCCACGAGGGCGCCGGCCTGGATCACAGCCTGGGCTTCAATATCACCCTGCCCTTCGAGCAACGCTCCAATAACATAGTGCATGGCACCAGCCACGACCTGTCATTCGGGTTCTTCTTCCTGCGCAAGTTGTTCTTCGTCAAGGAAGCGGACGCGCTGATTCTCTGTCCCGGCGGATTCGGCACACTGGATGAAGCGCTCGAGGTGCTGACGCTGGTGCAGACCGGCAAGAGCCCGATGGTGCCCATCATCCTGCTGGACCAGCCGGACGGGCAGTACTGGCAGGCCTTTTTGCAGTTCGTTCGCAGCCAGCTGATCGACAATCACTACATCAAGCCGGACGACATCAACCTGCTGACACCCTGTTCATCCCCCGCACAGGCAATGCAGGTGGTGCTCGACTTCTACAGCAACTATCACTCGTCTCGACGTGTAGACGACCAGTACATGCTGCGCCTGAACCGACCACTGACCGCGCAGGCACTCGCCCAACTGGACGACCGGTTCGGCCATATCTGCAAATCAGGCGGTTTTGTGCAGCAGGCCGTCTGCGATCAGGAGAGCGATGAGCCGGAGCTGGGCGAGCTCACCCGTCTGTGCTTTGACTTCAACGAACGAGACCAGGGTGGTCTGAGGACACTGATCGACTTCGTCAATCAGCCTGAAAACTACCAAAGCCCCGGTACTGCATAAACCGAAGCTGTTTGCTGCGCTCGGCCGGGTCTGACGCCCGGCCTTCCGGAAAGCGCTTGGCAAACACCCGCTGAGCCAGTGCCGTCCAGTCCTGATCAAACTCTGCAAGGGTCCGTTCAACCAGCGCCTCGGCCACACCGCGCTGGCGCAGCTCTTCTTTCAGACGAGCAGGCCCGTAGCCGCGCTGGCTGCGAGCATACAGATAGGCTTCACAGAAACGCGCATCGCTGAGCAGGCCATCTTCGACCAGACGGTCCAGCTCAATCTCTGCCGCATCGGTTGCCGCACCACGCTGGCGCAGCTTGCGCAACAACTCGCTGTAGCTGTGCTCACGCCGCGCCAGCAGGTCCATCGCGGAGCGACGGATCGCTGCCGGACTGTCCAGCGCGGTACGCGGGCGCATCAAACCAGGCTCTTAGCCTTCCAGCTCGGCATCGGCTTCAGCCTCCGCCTTGGCCTTGCCCGGCTTGGCCAGCAACTGGTCACGGATGGCCTTCTCGATTTCATCCGCGATCTGCTGGTTATCCTGCAGGAACTTGGCAGCATTGGCCTTGCCCTGACCGATCTTGTTGCCCTGATAGCTGTACCAGGCGCCGGATTTCTCAACCAGACCAATCTGCACGCCCAGATCGATGATCTCGGCGTTGTGGTAGATGCCGGTACCGTAAAGAATCTGGAATTCAGCCTGACGGAACGGCGGAGCCACCTTGTTTTTCACGACTTTGACGCGGGTCTCGCTGCCGACAACCTCGTCGCCTTCCTTGACCGCGCCGGTACGGCGAATGTCCAGACGCACAGAAGAGTAGAACTTGAGCGCGTTACCACCGGTGGTGGTTTCCGGATTGCCGAACATGACGCCAATCTTCATGCGGATCTGGTTGATGAAGATCACCAGGCAGTTGGCGTTCTTGATGTTACCGGTGATCTTGCGCAGCGCCTGGGACATCAGACGGGCCTGCACACCGACGTGGTGATCGCCCATTTCGCCTTCGATTTCGGCCTTGGGCACCAGCGCTGCCACCGAGTCGACGATGATCACGTCCACCGCATTGGAACGCACCAGCATGTCGGTGATTTCCAGTGCCTGCTCACCGGTATCGGGCTGCGACACCAGCAGGTCATCCACGTTGACACCCAGCTTGCCGGCATACTCCGGGTCCAGCGCGTGCTCGGCATCAACGAAGGCGCAGGTTGCACCGTGCTTCTGCGCCTGGGCAATAACCGACAGGGTCAGCGTGGTTTTACCGGAGGACTCCGGCCCGTAGATTTCAACAATACGGCCCTTGGGCAGGCCGCCGATACCGAGGGCGATATCCAGACCGAGCGAGCCGGTAGAGATGGCCGGAATGGCCTGGCGCTCGTGATCACCCATGCGCATTACCGCGCCCTTGCCAAACTGACGTTCAATCTGGCTCAAGGCAGCCGACAGCGCCTTCTTTTTGTTCTCGTCCATTTCGCATCCTCTTGGCTTGGGGCGGGCACCGCGGCGACCGACCGATCAACTACTGTATATTTGGTCAGTATTATTCCACAGAAAAAATGGCCCGCCTACCCCCGATTTCACTCAGACTGACAACCGGTTCGCAGGCTGCTTGTGCGCCTCTTTGACCAGCCGTTCCAGAGCGTGCAGCACCGTCTGGGCGCGCACCTCTCGGCGTCCGCCCTGGAAGCGCTTGCACTCGCTGACGACGCTGCCGTCGGCCAGGGCCCAGCCAAACCAGACGGTCCCGACCGGCTTCTCTGCACTGCCGCCATCAGGGCCGGCAATACCGCTGACCGCAACCGCCATCGCCGCCCCGGCAGCCTCCCTGGCTCCGGACGCCATCGCTCTGACCACCGGCTCGCTGACCGCGCCATGAGCCTCGATCACCTCTGCGTTCACCCCAAGCCAACGGCTTTTGCTGGCGTTGGCGTAGGTGACGAAGCCGGTCTCGAACCAGCGCGAACTGCCAGCCACCCGGGTTATTGCCTCGGCAATCCCTCCGCCCGTGCAGGACTCAGCGGTGCTGACCTGCAGCCCCTGCTGTTCCAACACTTTGCCAAGCCTCGCAGCGGCAGAGTCGATCAGCGGGTCATAATGCGACATGGTTCACTCCTGTACGAACGGATATCAGGCAACAGCATGCCAGTTGGCGCGCTGCCTGCGAATACCCTGCGACCACATTCAGCCGCCTCGGGTTCCTGCTGCCGGAGTCGCCGGCAGCACTGCAGCAGCCACCAGCGACGTGATACCCTTTGCGCCAACCTGAAACGGCGTCTCAGCCACCGCCCTCAGCGCATCCATCGCGCCCGGTGACACCGCCTTTGCCGCATATTTCGAGTCATTGATGAAAAAGAGCAAAACCGAATCCTCCGCCCACACGCCGATGATGCACGGGTAACAAACCCAGCAATCATGCGCCATACAGGCCGACACACTGCAGATCTATACCATTTCCTATACCTGACTCATGCGCGGTCTGCATCAGTGCTGGCCTGCTATGAGAAGCCGACTGTACTATCGGAGCGTATGAACAGGGAGGGCAAGTCGATGCCGGTTATCGACAGGACGGGGCAACCGCTCCCGGACAACCACCCGCTCAAGGGCGGAGCGATCATCTTCGGCGTGAAACCGCCAAAGAACTGGCCCCGGCCAACGCCGGAGCAAGTCGAGAAGGTTGAGCGGGTAGAACCGCAGCCGAGCAGCACACAGCCGGAATAGCTCCGGCCGCGCGTCAAAGTCAGCAGGTGCTGTAAGGGTCGTAGACTTCCTGCGGCTGGCCGGGGTGGTCGTAAATCCGGCGAGCGCGGTCAGCATCTTCGGCACTTGCCCAGCCTCCCCCCATGCTTGGCCTTTCCAGGTAGGCATAGGGATGGTAGGTCTCGCCGTGCTGCAGCGGCCGGATAGCTTCGCCTGGCCTGGCGATCGGCGCCGTGACTGCGAAGGTCAGCGCGATCGCGTCCGCGATGTCCGGGGAGGGCAAGCCCCGGGCCTTCATGCTCTGCTTGGATTCCAGCAAAATTGCGTCGGCAGTCGTGTAGCTGTACTCCACGTTGACCAGGTCGGAAACGATGTCGTCGCGCTTGGGCAGCGCGCCACCCTTCAGCCATTCACGCATCAGTGACCAGATCTCGGCCCGTTTGTTGGCATAGCGCCGGGGGTCGTTGGCCTTGCTGCCGAACTGCACCTCGATGGGGCCGAACCCGAGCTGGCGCAGCCGGTCGACCACCCCACCACCCACGCCCCCGCCGTCGATGACGACGATCACGTTGCTGTGGACCCGCTTGAGCAGGTTGATGTGGTCGGCCACAACCGCGGCCAGAGTCATCAGGTCGACCTTGTCCAGCATGACCGGCGGATAGTACCGGCCATCCCGGCCCTTCCGGGTGAAGATGCATGATCGGTCACCACCGAATCGAGCCACGTCCACACCGACGATCACCGCCTCATCCCGCGAGACCTCGACCTCTCGCTCCATCGCATCCTCGACCAGATCATGCGGGATGAACTGCAGGCTGCTGGCGCTGGGGAAAACGCCCCGCACGCGGACCTTCACGAAGTCGGAGTCGATGCCGAAGTCGTCGATCCAGTTCTGGATCTGCTGCTTGTTGGTGATCTGGACGGTGCGGCTGTCGACCACCTGCGTGTGCCAGCGGTGGCTGGCCGTGGTGAAGGCGTCGTAGAAGGTGGTCCCCAGGCGAGTCGGGTTGCCGAATGCAAACCACATCGGCTCACCGTCGGTCATACCGCCTTGGGCAACCTCCCAGATCTTGGCGGGGATCGCCGATGCCTCGTCGAACAGGTAGAACGGGGTTGAGTCTGCGGCGTGCAGGCCGGCGAAGCTCTCGCTGTTCTCCTCGCGACAGGTCTGGGCGTCACAGCGCCAGGACTCCTCAAAGCCCGCGGCGACCATCCGCATGGAGCCCCGGCCGGTTGTCACGTTGAACCAGTCACCAAACAGGCTGCGCTTTGTCCACTTGGCCAGTTCGGACCAAGTCTTCGATTCGAGCTGCGGTGCGGTGTTCGCGGTCACCACGCCGCGGGCGTTGGGCCGAGTGGCCATGATCCAGTTGATCAGCCAGCCGCTGAACGCCGACTTGCCAATGCCGTGGCCTGAGCTGACCGCACAGCGGATCGCATCGACTGCATCGCGGCCGTTGAAAGCCCGCTGTGCGACTTCGCCGCCGATGTGGTCGAGCAGATTGCACGCCCAGGCGTCGGGGCCGAACTCGGAGTCGTAGCCATCGGACCAGGGCTCCGGCAGCTTGACCACCTGGAGCGAGGGGTCTCGATCCCAGTCGAAGGCGAACAGCACGAAGTCCAGCGGCTTGTCGTAGAGGTGCGCCGCCATTGCCGGCAGCACAGTCTCCGGGTCGATCGCCGGTACAGGCCCGGGTGCGCGTGAGGGCGCCACAAAGTTGATCCGCAGCCAGCCACGGGCGATGCGGCCAACGGTGGTGTCGTCCTCCGCCAGCTGCAGCAGCTCTTCTCGGCTATGGCTGGGCGCCAGCGGGCTTTGCCTGGCGCGGTAGATCTGCTGGCGCAGGTCGCCGGCGCTGGCTTGGGCGGCCTCCGCCTTCGCCAGGCGGCGCTCGAATGCTGGCGTCATACCAAGTCCTCGGTGGAGTTGTTCGTTTCGAGCAGGGGCGCGATCCGGCGCGGCGCCCTGCCCTCGATGGCCGCCAGGCGCTGCTCATGCTCCGTCAGCACGACGGCTTTCCCGTAGGTGTCGAGCATGCGCAGGAGCTTGTCGCCCGCCTCAGCGCTGATCTGCCCGTCGCCTACAGCGGCCATGATTGCCTGGGCCTTGGCCTGCATCGTCGGTGCGCTGGCAAGGCCGGGCACGGTGACCTTCTCAGCCTCCTGGCGGGGCGTGGGGGCCAAGCGCTCCAGGCACAGCTTCAACGCGTGAGGGTCGCCCAGCTTGGCTAGCTCGACGGCCTTCGCGATGATTTCGGCCTTGTGAGGCTCAATGAGCGCGCGGACCTGCTCGCCTGCGCTCGGGCCTCTCGGTCGACCGGGGCTTTTCGGCGCATTGCCGGCAAGGAATCGGCCCTGCTCGCCCCTGTCTAGTTGTTCACTGCTCAATGGTGGATTCCTCTGGTATTCGGCGCATGATCACGCGCACTGGGTTGTTGCGCCGGCGACCGTTGCACCAGCCCCAGATCGTCATCCGGTGAGGGACACCCAGGGCTGTAGCAATCTGCTTGTAGGAGAGTCCCTGTTCACGCATCGCACGAGCTTTGGCTACCACTTCATCGCTGTACCGGCAGGCGTGGTGACTGGTGCCCATCGGCTTGCCTCTGGCGTTGCATTGCACGGCCACGAGCTTGGTCGGCTTGTAGTCCGTCATGCCTGCGGCTCCTCCGCTACGCGCTTGAAGCGAACGGGATAGGTAACGCGCCTTCTGTACAGGCAGATGTCTCGAATCGTGCTCTTGGAGACGCCGAACTTCGCAGCAAGCTTGGAATAGCTGAGCCCATGTTCTTCCCTCAGTTCACGCACCAGATCCACATCCCGGTCGGAAAGCTTTGCCAGGTGGTGGTCCTCGCCGCACCGGTTCCCGGTCTCGGTTACGCCCACGTAGCGCCGGGCCATCTCAGTGCTTCCGCCCGGTGGTTGCGGTGAAGAAACCGCTGGTGTCGCCACCGATCGGCTCCATCGGTGGCTGCAACTTGTTGATCTGCTCGTCCAGCTCGCTGGCCAAGTAGTTGACTGCAGCCTGCCTGCGGGTCTCGGCCAGCAGGTCGTAGGCTTTCAAGCGCAGCTCCATTCGGGCTTCCCGGTCGAGCGGGTCGACCAGACCAATAATCGACGCTGCCTCGTCGAGCGCGCGGGCCATTGCCACGGCCTCCATTTCTAGGCACTTCGACTGGCTCATTTGCGCGCCCTCCGCGCCAGTTCGACAACGGCCTGCACGACCTTCGGATGCGAGCCGCGCCCGCCATAGTCGAGGAATTCGCGGAGTCCCGGCTGCGAGTTCACGTAGGCTCGGGTCTGCTGAATGACCCTGCCCGCCTCTGCGGCGCCGTAGGTCTGAACCAACCACGAGCTGGATTCTTCAGCCCAGTCAGCCACCTGGCCTTCGGTTGCGTGCTCGAATTGCGGGTGCAGGTCGCGCAGCGTCTCGACCGTTTCGGCCGGTACGCTCAGTTCGTGGGCCATCTGCCGATATTCAGCAAGCTCCTGCAGTGCCGCCTCTCGTTGTTCCGGCTCCATCAGCACGTCATCAAGGATGCGATCGGGAAGGCTCTCCTTCAGCGAGAGCTGTGGGTCGTACAGCTTGCGGTACAGGCTGTCTTCGTCATTGATGTCCGTCTTTTCGGTGCTGCCCTCGGGGCGGGTGGTGGCAGTAGTGGCGCCATACAGCTTCTCGGCCAGCGCCTCGTCGGGGTTGCCGAGCAGCGACTGCGGGCGTGGCGCCTGCTTGGGCGCCTGCATGGTGCCACCGAACAGCGCCTGAGCTCGGGCCTCCTCGGGGTTCGCAGCGGCTGCTTGGCGCTGGGTTTGGGCGGCCTCGGCGGCTGCGCGCTGGTCGGCCTGGTACTTACTCTCGAATGGGAATTCCATGGTCAGAGCTCCTCGTCCAGGTCGTCATCGGTGGGTGCGCTCAAGCACGCGTCGGCCTTGCGCAGTAAGCGTTCGGTTTGCGAGCGAACCCGTTCGATACCACTCGCAAGTTGGTCGGCATCAGTGCGGCTTGCGACGTCGATATGCACGCCGACGGCTGGCAGCCCTGCCTCGATAAGCGCGGTGCCGAGGGCAGCAGCGACAAAGGGCAGCGGAGTCACAGTGCCGCTTGAGGTGACGCTGGCCCAGCTCGGCTTATCGAGGCCTGCCTTCAAGCCGGTGCGGAGTGCGGCGTTGCGCTCGTCGACCGCGTCTTTCAAGCGCTTGGCCAGTGGCGCCAACTGGTTGATGCCGGCCAGCAGTTGCGCGGTGACCTTGTCGATCTCTCCATCGCGATTGGTGATGGTTGCTCGGGCATCGGTCACTGCGGCCTTACGATCCTCAAGGGTCTGCTCGACCACGGCTTGGGCCTGGGCCTCGATGGCGGCCTTGAAGCGCTCGATGGCTGCCGTGTGCAGGTCGAGTTCCTCCTGCAGTGCTTTGATCTCGCGCTCTTCGCGGGCTTGGAGGACAGCTTGACCCAGTAGGGCCTTGACCTCTTTGCGATCGCGGCGAGCGGCCAGCAGGCGGTCTTCGATGCTGTGCGGTACGGGCTTCACTGTGCTCATGCCAGATTCTCCATGGTGGCGGCCTGCAGCCGTGCAAGACGTGCGCTGAACTCAGGCAGCGAGACGGGATTGATGCGGGGGTACGAAGGCTCGATCAGCCGGAGCAGTGGCTCGGCGGCCGAGTGCAAGAACGCGCGAGCGATATCCCGGTCTGCGTTGGCGGAAACGCTCTGGGCAACGCGGGCGGGCACACCGGCTGCGGCGAACTCAGCGTGAATCGCGTCGCGTCGTGCCAGCAGGGCGCGGTCAAGATCTGCAACATGCGAGGCCACGTCGGCCAGCAGCGCGTCGATTGCAACTACGGCAGCCTGGACTGCAGCGGTTTGGGAAGTGATGGACATCTTTGGGCTCCATTGGTTGGTGCCCTAAGGATGCTTTGGCGGACGGATTGAACGTGGTCTGGTAGCGCTCCAGTAGCGCAACCAGACCACATACTTACGGTTGCCCGAGAACAGTGGGGCGTGGCGCCTTTGGGATGCGCTTAGCTGGCGCCCATGTTGGGGCAGCCGTATCGGCTTTGATCCTGGGAGCATTGCCGGCTGGTTCGTACTCGAATAGCCCACCCTTAAGGTGAATGCACTTGCAGGCCGCCTCGAGCTCAGGGAAACCCAGGTAGGCAAACCAGCTCGCTGCATCCTGGCGAATCGCGCGGCTGACGGCTTTGTCCGTTGTAGCTCCCGGCTCCGCAAAGTCACGGGCCCGGAGGCTATCGCCGAAGCCTCGGTCGGCCATGACGCACCAGGCAGGCCAAACGCCGGCCTTGGTTGTGCGGAAGCGATGGGGCTCGTCGCCGGTGCGGTAGATCTCAAAGCAATCGCCACGTGGATCGCAGGCGCCGGGCACCCAGCGGAAGACAATTTGCTGTCGCTGCTGTCGTGCGCCTGCTTCAATGATCGCTAGCATTACTTCTGCCCGGCTGGGGGTCACCATGAAGTCAGCCCGGACAAGATCGCGGAGCCTATTCCTGCACTGGTTCACGACCTTACTCATGTGCGTGCGCCTACCGTCTGATCCAAGAACGCATTCAGGGTTGAGCGGCGCCAGCCCTTGAGCTTCCGAGTGATCGTGATCGGCTCTGGCAAAGCGCCACGCTGCCGCAGGTCGTACAGCGTGCGCACCGGGATGCCCAGGTAGGCACCTGCGTCGCGGACACGGATGAACGGATCTTCATTTGCATTGGTCATGAGAACCTCTCGTTTGCTGTGCGGGTCGGTTGGTGGCAGTATCTAGCCCCTATCCGCTGCTATGCGCACCTGAGGAAGGACTAAGAATGAGTACGAAACCCGGCCTGCAGTTGCCGGTATTGGCTATGA
>CETG01191707.1_pt1 | contig 22257 bp, 25 predicted proteins | sample 361471 | NCBI WGS metagenome assembly CETG01 (sample SAMEA2622696, study PRJEB7988) | marine metagenome | isolation source: saline water (ENVO:00002010), including | reverse complement strand
TTCTCTTCAGCCTTAGAAGATTTTTCCTCTACCTTCTCTTCAGCCTTTTTAGTCTGTCTTTTGGAGGCCTCTGCTTGAGCTTTATTTCTTGCCTCTTGTTCTTGTCTTTCAAGCTCAGCTTCTTCTGCTAGCTGATCTTCTTGTCTTTTACGGCTGATCTCTTGTCCTGAAATTATTGAATCTGTAACTAAGTCAGTAATAATTTGTATAGATCTCAATCCATCATCATTGGATGGAATAGGATAATCAATTTCATCAGGATTAGAATTTGTATCCACCATTCCAACAACTGGTATTCCTAATTTTTTTGCCTCAGCGACTGCAATATTTTCTCTGTGAATATCAACAACAAATAGAATTGATGGTAACTCACTCATCTCTTTAATACCTGAAAAGAATTTATTGAGTCGTCCTCTTTCAGCATCAAGTTTTTGAGACTCACGTTTTGTCTGAGATATAACTAATCCTTTGGCAAAAGATTCTTCTAACTCCACTAATCTTTCAAGTCTTTTCTCAATTGTCTTGAAATTAGTCATTAGACCTCCAAGCCATCTTTGATTAATATAATAAGAATCTGACCTTTCAGCGTTAGATTTTATAATACTTTGAGCATGTTTTTTTGTTCCAACAAATAAACACTTTCCACCTTTGGATATCACATCTTCCATGAAAGTTAAAGCTTCTTCAAGTTTTACCAAAGTTTTAGATAAGTCTATGATATGTGATCCATTTCTCTTCGCAAATATATACTTAGTCATTTTCGGATTCCATCTTCTTGAGGGATGTCCGAAATGAGAACCAGCATCAAATAGATCTTGAATTGTTACAGACTTTATAAGTTTTGTAGTCAAATTTATTCCTTATTCTTGTTTAATATAAATAAAAGTTATTCCAGTAGACTATTATAACAATTATTGTTCTAAATTCACACTAATTTCAGTAGAAAATGGAATAATGAAAAATTATTACTAAAACTCACTCATCCAGTAAAGAATCAAATATGATCCACTTATAATCAATATTACTGAAGCAACATAATTATAAATTTTGAAAAATATTTTTATCTTTTCAATGATAACTTTCAAAAATAATAAACTTATAGATACGATAATAAGAGAAATCCAAGATCCTATGGAAAAGAGAGTAAAATCTAAAAATAAATTACCTATTGATGATGTGTTGGAAAAACTAAATACTATTGACATAAAGACCGGTAGAGAGCAGGAGAGCGATGTTAATCCAAAAGAGATCCCATAATAGAAATAAAATCTTAAGTTTTTCTCAGTATTAGAACCTACAGAATTTGCCAATCTATTCAATCCTGAAAAATAAATTGTTCCTCCAGAAAGCATATAAAATCCATATCCAAGTAAAATTACTGAAATGACTAACCCTAGATATGAAAAAATATTTTTCAGAGCATAAAACCCACTTGATATCATAAGTCCAAAAAGAAAAAATATTAGTATAAATCCAATTGTTACAGTAGTTGAGATTAGAATAGATTCAGAAACTTTTCTTAGGCTAGAATCTAAATTTTTGTTATCTTTTCTTCCAATAAAATATGAAAAATACACAGAAAGCAATGCAAAACCACATGGATTAAATACAGCTACTAGACCTGCACTAAAAGCTATACCTGATCTTAATAATGTAGATAGGTTTGAAAAAAAAGTACTCGTATTAGCTGAAATTTCAAAACCAAAAAATAGTATATTTGAGATATTTTCACTTTCAAGAAAAAAACCTAATAAGACTAAAAATATTAGATACAAAAAAAATAGCAGTGAATAGCCCGTCTTAAGAATTTTTAGAGTAAGCATACATATAAATATTTCCCAGAATTTGGGGAAAAAACCTTTTTCCTAGTTTATATTTTCAAGTTTTGATATTTATGACCTATTATATTTTTTATAGGACTTAAAAAAATTGTATCACTCTAAAACTAGAACAGTATGTACAACCTAGAAAATATTAAGACGACTGAACAAGAAGTTGAAATTCTCGAACTTCTATCAAATGGTCTAAGAGCATTCGATATAGCCCAAAGAATGAATCTAGCTGAACAAACTATAAAAAACAAAGTTCAAGTTATATGTATAAAACTAGATTCATCTAATCGTACGCAAGCTGTTGCAAAGGCTATACGATTGGGAATAATTTAGGCAGACTCTACAGGATTTTCAAGAACCCCAACCCCCTCAATTTCTATTCTCACAGTATCTCCAGGATTTATTGGTGGAGTTTTTCCAGAAGTTCCAGTCCAAAGCATATCACCAGGCAACAAAGTCGCATACTTACTGATAAAACTAATTGCTTTTGCGGTAGAAAATATCATCTCAGATGAATGACAACTTTGACCCTCAACACCATTTACAAAACCCTTAATTGATACATTTTGAGGATCAATTTCTGTAATAATATACGGCCCTAAAGGTCCAAAAGTATCAGCAGATTTAGCTCTCCACCATTGATTATCAGCATCGTCTCCTCCTTGCCATTCTCTAGCAGAAACATCGTTTCCACAGGTATAACCAAAAACATAGTCTAGGGCTTCATCTTCTGAAACATTCTTTGTAACTTTTCCAATGATTGCTACAAGCTCAGACTCACAAGCTACCAAACCTGCTTCAGGATGTATTTTTATAGGATCTCCAGGACCTATAAGTGCTGTAGATGTTTTATAAAAAGGTTCAGGTCTAGTAGGTGCATCTCTTTCAGCCAAATGTGAACCATAATTTAATGCTAAACATAAACTCTTTGAGGGATTAGGATTTGGACATAAAATCTTAACGTCAGATTCTTTGTAGGTATTTCGAGTTTTATTGTATGTTCCTAATATAGGATTTGAGTCTATTTCGATAATATCTTCGTTTTCTACAATTCCATAAGAAATATTTCCGGAATTTTCAAATCTTGCAAACTTCATTTTTTTCTCCATTTTTTGATTTAAATCATTCTTTTACAAATGTTGTTATAAGTGTAATCTACAATTGTATAACGTCAAGAAAAAAGAAATATTTTTATGGTTAAATCATTTATTGAAGTTGAAAATCTATCAAAAAACTTTGATGAAAAAAAAGTTCTAGATAATTTATCTTTTATAGTAGAAAGGGGCGAAATAGTTAAAATTTCTGGAGATAACGGATCGGGAAAATCAACTTTACTAAAAATAATTGCTAGAATTTATACTCAAGATAGCGGTCAAATCAAAATTGAAGATAAAAAAATAAGCAATTCTTCTCTTTCTAAAAGTAAAATATCTTATGCTTCATCCGATTTTATATTTTATAAAGACCTTACGGTTAAGAAAAATCTATTACTATTTTTCAATTTAATCGGAGAGGATAAAAATGTTTATGAAAAAAACAAAACTTTTTTAGATATAGAAAAATTTGAAAATTTATATCCAGACACCCTTTCGAACGGTCAAAAAAAGAAAATGAATCTTTTTAGATGCCTTATTCCAAAATATCCAATATATCTTCTAGATGAACCTGAAAATGGTTTGGATGATAAATCTAAGATGGACCTAGATAATAGATTGATTGAGTTATCAAAAAGCTCCACAATTATTTATACATCTCATAATTTTGGATTATTATCTTTCTACGACAAAACAAGTAAAGAAATAAAATTATGAAAAATTTCTATAAAATTTTTTTTATTATCAAAACTATAGTTTTCAAAGATTTTATTGAAGAAATAAAATCAAAAGAAATTTTTATATCAATAATATCTTATTCAACATTGGTACTAGTTGTGGTAGCTACAACTTCTAGTATCAATAAATCACCAGAATTCTTCTCTGCTATATTTTGGATATCAATTAGTTTTTCAATAATACTAGGTATAAATAAATCTATGTCTAAAGAATTTGAAAATAGAGGTATAGAATTACTACTTACCGCTCCAATTGATAAAGAGTTAATTATAATTTCTAAGTTTATTTCTAACTTTATTTTCATTAATTTGTCAAGTTTATTCATTCTTTTATTTAATACTGTGATTCTAAATTATGACCTTTTTGAAATTCCCTTTCTAATATTAGTTTTTATTGTGAATTTAGGTTTTAGCATAATCGGAACTATTACTTTTTTGCTATTCTCTAAGGTAAGAGGCAAAGAAATACTTTCACCCATGTTATTTATTCCTCTTATTAGTCCTTTACTAATGGGGGGATCTATACTCACAAATCAAATTATTCAGAATGATATAAAAAATATAAGTTGGTTTGGATTGATCATAGCATATGATTTATTATTTTTTCTTATTGGTTTATTAATTTCAAATATCATTTTTGAGGAGTAAAATAATAATATCAAGTAAAATATAATGAGTATTGTCAACTGGAATAGGTTACAATTTAATTACATTAAAAATTCAAATGATTAAACTATTTTATACGTCTATTACAGCAATAATGTTTATTTTTATGCTATGGATGGTTTTTTGGTGGATACCAATAGATATTTCGCAGGGTCCAGTAGCAAAGACAGTATTTATTCATGTGCCTCTAGCCTGGTGCTCTATGGTTGCGATTATTTTAGTTTCAATTGCCTCAATAATTTATTTATTTAGAAAAAATCTTTTTTGGGATCAAGTTGCACAATCTACGGCAGAAATAGGTGTCATTTTTGGAATTGCTGCTCTAGTAAGTGGTATCATTTGGGCAAAACCAATCTGGGGAGTTTGGTGGACAGGAGAAGCAAAGCTAACAACAACCTTAATTTTAATATTAATTTATATAGCTTATATTCTTTTTAGATCTTTATATAAAAACAGTTTTCAAATGAAAAAAATAGCTGCTGTTATTGCTGTGATTGGAGCAATTGACAGTCCAATAATTTATTTTGCAGCAAACTTATGGCAAGAAGCTCATCCTGTCACAGTTATTGGTCCTCTTGCAGAAAGTGAATCATCTTTCGGTGCAGACTATGGCATAACATTATTAGTTTCAGTAATTGCTTTCACTTTGTTGTTTGTTTTGCTTACAAATATAAGATACAAAATCATTAAATTAGAAAATATCACGAGGGAAAAATTATCATGAAGAAATCTATTGTTATACTAATTTTTGTACTATCTTCATTCATGACATTTGGTGGAATTAATGCTCAGAGCAATGAAGAATTAGTGAATGGTTTCATTAAGAATATTAAGTCAGAGAATGAAAAAATTGTCATTGAAATTGTTGATAATTTTGGAAATGATTTCAGTTTAGATATCACTATCAAAACTGAAATAGGAATTGAAACTCAGTCTGGTGAAAGATGGGTTGGAACGATCAATAACGATCAAGAATACGTAGTATTTTTATTAGAAGAAGCACAACATAGCCTAGAACCAATTTCAGTTAAGTATTCTGGAGAATCAATTAATTCTTTGGTAAGTTATGAATCTTCAAACATCAAAAATAATCTAGGTTATCTTGCAGGAAGTTTTATTTTTCTTGCATTACTATTTTTTGGATATCTATTTATAATTAATAATAAGATAAAAATAATTTCATCCAAAAATTAATGACAGAAAATTCTGATCAAAGAGTAGTTGAATTAAGAAATAAGAAAATAACATTTATCTCAATAATTTTTGTTGTTGTGATTTCTTTACTATTTTTTGGATTTCAAGCTTTTTCAGAAGCAACTTATAAATATTATTCAGTTGAAGAATTAGTTAGTTCTCCTACAATAAATAGTCAGTCAAAAATCGGATTAAAAGCTGTGTTAGTACAAAATACCTACGTAAGATCTCCAGATGGGTTAACGGCTAACTTTGTTGTAACCGATGAAAATGATAAAAATAATAACAACTTAAACGTTGAGTATTCTGGAGAAATAGGTAGTGTTTTTTTTAATGAATATTCAGAACTTATAATGATTGGAAAATTTAATACTGACGGAACTTTTGTTGCATCAAATTTGTCAGTAAGGTGTCCTTCAAAATATATGACTGAGGAAGATTATACCTAAATAGAATAGCTATTCAAGATATCTTTAACTTCTTTTGATTTAGTAGCTATTATCTTATCTTGTAAATCATTAATTGTTGGCGGAGCCTTTTTATATATAAGCCCTAAAGGAACTCCTCCTTTATTTATTAGCTCAACCGCAGCGTTATAATCACTTGGATCATGATCTTCATCTACAATAAATGCAGTCCCGGGTATATTATTTTTCTTATCTCCTCTAAGGATGTCATACGTATTATTATAAGTAGTACATGGAGATTGAACGTGAACAATAGATAGACCAGGATGTTTCATTCCTTCTACAATAAACTCAGCTAAAACTTTAGGCTTGCTTGAATAATGAGAAGCTATATAACTAACTCCATATGTAAGATAAAGCTCTAATGGTTTCATTTGAGCATCTAATTTTCCAAAGGGAGTTGATGTTGTTATTTGACCAGTAGTAGATGTCGGGGAATTTTGACCTTTTGTTAGCCCATAAACTCCGTTATCCATTATTATGCATGTCATGTTTGGATTTCTTGATGCAGCTGGAGGAATATGCTCAGCTCCAATTGATAAAAAGTCACCGTCTCCTGCAACAACTATTGTATTTAGTTCAGGTCTAGAAGTTGCTACACCAAATGCGATAGGCAATGTTCTTCCATGTATTCCATGAATTCCAAAGGGTTGTTCTCCATCCATCATATGTACCATATTTCCAGAACATCCAATACCAGCAATTATCACATTTGATGTTCTTGGAATTTCAAATTCTTCTGTGTAAGTTCCAATTGCTTGTTCTAAAGCTCTTTTTACTCCAAAATCTCCACAACCTGGACACCACTTAAAATCATACTCAGGATTTCTATCGCTCAAGTCTATACCTCTGTTTCTTTTATTTTTTCTAATATTCTATCTGAAAGATAAGTAGGTTTAAAGGGTAGTCCTGTGTACTGAGTTACAGAAACGGCATTAATTCCATCCATTCTGAGTATGGAGGACCATTGCCCTTGAAAGTTTAATTCAGGAACAATAACTAATTTTTTTTGCTTAAGTTGATCTATAATTTCCTGGGGTAATGGATTAAGAGCCATTGAATAAATCCAAGTAAGCTTCTCTTTTTTTTCGGAAAGTTTATCAAAGGCTTCTCTTGCAACTCCTTTAGTTGCTCCCCAAGGCATTATAGCAATATCACATTCTGGATTTTCTATTTCAAATGGAGCATCATTAAGTAATCCTAATTTTGCAAATCTTCTCTCAGTAAGCCTCACATGATGCCTAGGAAGATGTGTCGTATCTCCTATCTCATCATGCTCAGATCCGTTAGCTACATAAGCGACTTCACCACCAGGGACTGGCATAGGAGAAAGTTCTCCCTCCCAGTCTTGATATCTTTTGTAACCATTAGCTCCAGTATTTGAATTTCTTCTCTCATCAATCATAATTGAAAGATCTGGTTTTCTAATATTCTCTGTTCTTTCAGCTAAACTCATTTCTCCCATAATCATCACGGGGCCTTGATATCTTTCGGCCCAATTTATAGCTAATCCTCCAGCGTAAAAACATTCTTCAACAGAGCCAGGTGCAATTACTGGTAACTTCACATCTCCATGCGCAGGAAACATACACGCAAATAAATCCGACTGCTCAGTCTTAGTAGGAAGGCCAGTAGCGGGGCCTCCTCTCTGAATATCAATAACAGTACAAGGGATTTCTGCCATCCATGCAAGTCCTAATCCCTCTGACATCAATGCTACACCTGGACCTGCAGTAGCAGTCATTGCTTTTTTACCAGAAAAACCTGCTCCAATAATATTATTAATAGCTTCTATCTCAGAAGCCACTTGAAAAACAAATTTACCTTTATTTATTAGGTTTTGTTCCATCCAAATAAGTATTGTCGTAGCTGGTGATATTGGATAACCATAATAACTATCTAAACCTGCTGAAGCAGCTCCTAAGGATAGTGCTGCATTACCTGTGATCATAATTTGTTCATAATCTGGGGCAATAGGATCATCGAGAGACCCTACACTAAATCCACTTTTTTTAGCAACTTCTACGCCTAGACCGATAGCTATAATATTAGAACTAATTATCTCTTCATCATTATCTCTTCCTCGAGTGAATCTTTCTTTGACGAAGCTTTCAATACTTTCTATCTTAAAATCAATCAACGTAGCTACTGCTCCAAGAATAACCATGTTAGCTGCTCTAGTATTACCAGATTCTTTAGCTAATTCGTCAGCATTTATTCCAAAGTAATTACCTTCTCCTGAAGGTTCACAGTCTTGCGCATTATAAATGCATACTCCATTTTCACTTAAGTCTTGGATGTGATTATCAAATGCGTATTGGTTTAATACAACCAGAACATCAACAGCATCTCCATTCGATAAAACTGGTGTTGTAGAAATTCTCACCTGAGATGATGCAGGACCTCCCATAATCTGAGATGGGAAAGTAGAAAATGTCTGACAATAAAAGCCCGCACCAGTAGCTGCTCTTGCCATAGCATCAGCAGATGTAACTAACCCCTGTCCACCTTCACCTGCAAATCTTATTACAAAATCCTTAGATTTTATTTTTTGAGTCATAATAGTAGTAAATCTTTTTTGATATCTGTTAATTGTATAAAAAATAAAAAAATTTCAACCAATTTGATCATATTTTAAAATTGAAATAATATCAATTGGATACAAAGTAAAAAATTCAATATTATATACATATAAACTTTTTAAGTTTTCAAGGATTTATATGGATAAAAAAGTAATTTGGTCCGCTGGTGGGGTCGTTATAGAGAATAACAAGGCTCTAATATGTCATAGAAAAAAAGAAAATTTATTCTGCTTACCAAAAGGAACTCCTGAAAAAAATGAATCTATACGAGACACTGCTGTTAGAGAAGTTTCAGAAGAAACTGGAATTTATCCTGAGATTCTAAAAGATCTTGGGCAAATAAAATATGATTTTATTGGACCCAAAAATCAATCCAGATATAAGAAAAATATAATTTACAAAAAGACCGTATATTTTTTTTTGATGAGTAATATTGGAGGATCAATAAAAAATCATGACGAAGAATTTGATGAAGTTGTTTGGATGTCTATACAAAATGCAAAAGAAAAACTAACATATAAAGATGAATTCTCAATCTTGGAAAAGGCTTTTTACGCCAAAAATAATAAGTAAGTCAGAAAATAAAATATCTATTTTTGGAAATAAAACAATTATAAGACCCAAAAAAAGAAAAGATATAGAAAATGATTATCAATGGCGTACTGATTCAGAATTATCTGATCTGGATGCAACTGTCCCTATCAATTTATCATATGAACAATTTGAAAGAATATCTATAAATGAACTTTCTAAGTCATCTCAATGGTCTGAAAAGTTTTCTATCGAAGATAGCGAAAATAAACATATTGGAAATTGTATGTATTACGACGTAAACAGATGGGAAAAATCATGTGAATTCGGGATTATGATTGGAAATAAGTCTTTTTGGAATGGAGGCTATGGAACCGATGCAACAATAAATTTATTATATTATATTTATTCAGAAACAGAGATTGAGTATGTTTTTTTGCACACATTAAAAACTAATATCAGAGCACAAAAAGCTTTTTCCAAAGCCGGCTTTTCTTCCCCAAAAGAGGTTAAGAAAGGAAGATATGAATTCTTCAAAATGACCACTAATAAGGAAGAATGGTTAAAAAAATTTAGTAACTTAGATATTAAAATTATTCCTGAGGAGGGGAAGGATTAATTAGCTCTGGTCCAAATGTTTCTGGCACTGCATTAGCTAACTCCTCAACAGTCCATCTGCTAGCCTTTCTTATAGATCTTCTTGTCTCATATCCATTAAATAAGCTAATTCTATTGCCTACAGCATGAATAATCTCTCCATTTAAATGAGAAGCAGCATCTGTACATAACCAAGCAACTACTGGTGCCACATCTTCAGGGTCATAAATAAAATGATCTTCTTCTGCTGGCTTAAATGCCCCTGCTCTCATAGCTCTTGTAGAATCTGGTATGGATTCAGTCATTCTAGTATTTGCACCTGGTGAAATTGCATTTGCTGTAACACCGTATTTACCTAGTTCTTTTGCAACAACTCTAGTAAATCCAGCGATTCCATCCTTTGCAGCACCATAATTTGATTGTCCACTATAACCAATCAATCCTGATACACTTGAGAATGTTATTATCCTTCCAGATTTTTGCTCTCTAAATATTTTAGAAGCTGGAGCCACTACAGAGAAAGTACCAGTAAGATGCACATCAATCACATCTTGCCACTCTTCTTTAGTCATGTTAAAAATCATTCTGTCGCGTAAAATTCCTGCTGGAGTAATCACTATATCCAATCTTCCAAACTTTTCAATTGCTTTATCAACAATTTCTTGACCTCCAGCAACTGATGCAACTGAGCTAGTTGATGCCACTGCATTGCCTCCTAGTTCAGATATTTCCTCAACAACACTCTGAGCAGGACCAGTATCCTTTCCACTGCCATCTAAACTGGCTCCAACATCATTTACAACAATTTTTGCTCCTAATTTTGCTAATTCTAATGCTATACCTCTTCCAATACCTCTACCAGACCCTGTCACTATAGCTACTTTTCCATCTAGAGGTTTTTCAGACTCATTATTTTTTTCTCCAAAACCAAAAACTAGTCCTCTTCCTTCCAAATCAAAATCTTCCTGCTTGAACCTACCTTTAGAAAGAGGATTAAACAAGGTGACTTTTCTTCTAAGTTCCATCAAGTGATCAATGGTTCCTCCATGTACATGAAATATTTGAGAATTAATTTGAGCTGAATAATCACTAGCCAGGTAAGTGACAAATGGGGCTATATCTCTTGCATCTCTAGATTGTCTATATGGATTATCACGTACTGTCTTAAATTCCTCCGGAACTGAAGCTGTCATTCGAGTATCTGCGCTTGGAGCAATACTATTTGCTGTAACTCCATATTTTCCAAGATCTTTTCCAACAACTTTGGTAAAACCTGCAATACCAGATTTTGCTGCACCGTAATTAGCTTGCCCAGGATTACCCCAAAGACCAGATGTTGATGAAAAAGTTATAATTCTACCAGATTTTTGAGCTCTAAAAATTGGAGCTGCATGCCTAACTATTGAAAACGTCCCAGTTAAGTGAACATCAATAACATCATGCCATTCATCTTCAGTCATGTTGAAAATCATGCGGTCTCTTAAGATCCCAGCCACAGTTACTACAATGTCTAATCTTCCAAAGGTATCCATTGCATCTTTAACTATTTCTTCACCAGCCTCAAAAGAAGCTACAGACATCTTATTTGCTTTTGCCTGCCCACCAGCTTTTTTAATTCCTTCAACAACCTCATCTGCTAATGACGCATTTTCAACATTACCATCTAGAGATAATCCAGGATCAACAACTAAAATTTTTGCTCCATGCGCTGCTAGATCTTCAGCAACAGCACGCCCAATACCCTGACCTGAGCCAGTTACTATAGCTACTTTATCTTTTAAAATTTCTGACATATCATAACCTCACTTATTTTTTTTTGGCAACTCAATTAAAGCTGAGGCAGGAGTTGTTTTCTTACCTTCAGCATTTTCCAATGCTAATTCTACTTCAGCAAAACCAGAAGATTCATTAGCATAAATCTTTGTAATTTCCCCATAATATTTCAATTCTTCATATGGGAAATCAACTCCTCTATATGATACATTAAATTTTTTCAATTTCCCTTCAATGCCAATAAATTCAATTAGTAATTGTGCAAGCCAAGCACTTTTTAATGCCCCATGTATGATTATTCCTTTGTGACCAGCTTTCTTAGCGACTTCATCGTCGTAATGAAACTCATTAAAATCTTGTGAAGCACCTGCATACATTACAAGTTGTTTTCTATCTACTAATATTTTTTTTGGACCAATTATCTGCCCAATATTTATGTCTTCATAATAAACTTGATCTATTGATTTCATATCTTAACTCAAAAACGTTTTTTCTCCTTTTCCATAAAGAATGGTTGTGATTTCTTGTTCTGCAACGAGTATATTTTTTTGATTTGTATAAGTTGTTAGTGAAATCTTAAACATCATATCTCCAAAGCTACCAGACTTAATAAATAAATCTTTTAATTTTGACACCACGGTAATTTGATCTCCCACAAAAATTTTTTCATGAAATGTATATGATGATCCACCATCAACAAGATTTGAGAAAGAATCAGGGAACTGTTTTTCTAATCTTTTAGGTCTAAACAATCTTATAAATGTTGGAGGAGCAATTATTCCGCCGACATTATCTTTGGCAAACTGTTCATCAAAATATATTGGATTACTTTCTCCTATAGCCCGAGCAAAGTGTTCTATACTATGTTTCTCAACAACATATGTTACAGGATCGCTTTCAAGACCAATAAATGATCTCATTTCATCAGTAATAATTTCTTTAGATGACATTATTTGTGCTTTTTATATTTGAATTCAAATATAAAAGAAGTGACTGATGAAGACAATAGAAAAGTTGCACTAATGAGATAAAAAAAAGCATAATTTCCTACAAGATTAAACATTGCCAACTCAAAATAAAATAAAAGCAACGAACCTATAAACAAAGTCACAGGGATATAAAATTTAGAAACATTTTTTCTTCTACTGGAATACAAACATACCGTACCAATTAGGAAAGGAACAAATAAAGGGAAAATCACTTTTGATGAATGTAATTCAATCAAAGTTTTATCATCATCAAACTTCAAAAATAAAAGAATTATTCCTGAAATAAAACTTATAAAAATTGATAGATAAATAAAAGTTTTAATTATCCTTATAAATCTATATTCCATAATAATCCTCCAAATCCATACTTTCTTCAGGAGTTGAAATTGTTATAGGAGCTTTATTCTTTAATATTTTCTTCATACCAAATGGTGAATTAAATTTTATTGCTAGTTCAATATCGTTAGCAAGTATTCTATAAGATGTAAGCTTTCCTACACCAAAGTGTGTGTGAATGACCTTATCTCCTATAGAAAAATCAACTTCAATATCATCATCAATTTCATCCTTTGAATTAATGTTTTTCTTCTCAAAGTTTCTTTTCCAAGAATGATCTATATTTTTAATTTTGCTTGTTTTTTCAAGAACTTTATCTGGTATTTCATCTAAAAATCTTGATTTTATTGCATTATCATAAATTCCTTGAAATCTTCTTCTACTGGATGATGATAAATATAAATTTTCTTTTGCTCTTGTAATCCCAACATAGCAAAGTCTTCGTTCTTCTTCTAATTCATCTTCTGAATTCATTGATCTAGAATGTGGTAATAAACCTTCTTCCATTCCAACAATGAAAACATTCTTATACTCTAGTCCTTTGGCTTGATGAAGAGTTATTAAAGTTATAGCTTCATCATTCTCGTCGATTGAATCAACATTTGAATTCAAAGATGAGTTTTCTATAAAATCAATTAATGATTCCGTATTGTCAGCATCATTAACTACTGAAAATTCTTCAGCAGAATATTTCAATTCATTTATATTCTCAAGTCTTTCAACTCCATCTTCATCATTTCTTAGATAGTCATCATAATTAGTTATTGAAATTATTGAGTTTATTATCTCATGAGGTTCTTGAATTGAGATTTGTACTAATAATTTTTCATAAATTCCTAGAAACTCATTTATAGAATCACATATTCTTTTTGAAAGAAGAGAGCTCAAATCATCTTTAGATGCATTCCTTAAGTAGCTTAAATAACTCACATTATTTATATTTTTCTCAATAGAAATTTTATTTATCGTTCTTAGCCCAATCCCTCTTGGTGGACAATTAATAATTCTTTCAAATGCTGAATCATCATTTGGATTCACTAGAAGTTTACAATAAGCTAAAATATCTTTGATCTCTTTACGGTCATAAAATCTAACTCCTCCTACCAATCTATATTTTAATCCTAGAGAATTTAGTGCTACCTCAAATGCCCTACTCTGAGCATTTACTCTATACATAACTGCTATTTCATTTAATGAATCTTTTGATTTTGTTAATTTTGTAATACTTTTTCCAACCGAAACAGCCTCCTCTTCTTCATCAAAATAGGAATTATACTTTACTAAACTACCTTCTTTATTTTTAGTCCATAATTTTCTTTTAAACCTATTAGTATTATTTGCTATTATTGAATCTGCAGCTTCTAATATTGGTTTAGTAGATCTATAACTTTCGTCTAAATTAACCACTAAACAATCCTTATAAATCTTTCTAAATTCCAAAATATTTGTTGGAACTGCATGTCTCCAAGAATAAATAGATTGATCAGGATCTCCAACTACAGAAATTGAATTTTGCTCATTTGTAATTAGATTTGAAATTTCGAATTGTAAAGGATTGGTATCTTGAAATTCATCAATAATAACATGCTTATATCTTCTTGACCATTTTTTACGAATATCAATGTTTTCTTTAAGAATATTGTTAGTTTTGAAGAGTAAATCATCGAAATCACAGGCATTAGAATTCTCAAGAATTTCATCATATCTACTATAAACTCTAGATACAATTTCTTCAAAGTAAGAATTTGAATTTTGCTTATACTTATTAGAATTTATTGAAAGATTTTTAGCTTTAGAAATTTCAGAAATTATTACTCTAGGATTATTTTTTTTAATGTTAATATCTAATTCTTCAAATATATTTTTTATTATCCTAAGTTGATCAGAATCATCGTAGATAGAAAAACCTCTATCCAAACCTGCAAAATGACCTTCAATACGTAGAAAATAAGATGCAAATCCATGAAAAGTTTTAACTACTGCATTTGATGAATTGGGTAAAAAAGATTTTGTTCTATTCATCAATTCCTTAGCTGCTTTATTAGTAAACGTTACGGCTAAAATTTCATAAGGATTTACATCATAATTATTTATTATCCATGGAATCCTGTGAGACATAACTCTAGTTTTTCCTGAACCAGGGCCCGCTATTATAAGTAGGGGGTTTAAGGGATATATTACTGCCTCTTTTTGTTTTTCTGATAATCCATCAAGTATCTTATGGTTTAGGTCAGCCATATTATTTACTTTGTGATAGGCATGGAAAATATTTCAAATAATGAATCAAAGTCTAGACTATCAATGAGAATATTGTTGGCATATTTAACTTTTTCCATACTATCAAAATCGAATTTTTCTATAAATTCTGTAAGTTTATTTACAGTTTCCATCGTAGAATCATTAACTACTACAACAGGGATATCAAATTTTTTAGCTTCATTCAGCACGTATTCAACGGGTGTTTTAGATGATGAAGCAATTATCAAATTGACAGTTCCTGACTGTATTGCAGATAATTGAACATCAGGTCTATCCCCTCTAGCAATTAATGCCACATTATTTTTTGTAGAAAAATATTCAGGTCCCCAATCAAGTACAAATCCTCCAATTAAGAAATTCTCTATAAAATTATCAGATTCTTTATCTCCAATAATTTTTGTTGGCTCAAGATAATCAATAATTTTTTTTGCATTGTTACCCATAAATGATCTTGATTCTTGGACAATAGCAAGTATTTTTGAATCAATTAGTTCTTTATTTTTAGAAAAGTTATTTTTTTTATATTTCCATACACCATTTATTATGAACCCAACCAGTCTTTCACCGTAAAAATCAATTTCAGTTTCAAGTTCTTTATTAGAATTTTCCACTAAAATAATTCTTGCATCTTTTTTATTAAGGAAATTTAGCGTCTCATCATTAGAAAGGTTATTTAATTCCACCAGTGTCAATTGAGATTTTTCAATATCTACTTTTTTATGGTCAGAATCATATATATTATAAAAAGTTTCATTAGTTATAATTTTTCCGTTCTCATAAGAACCCACGAATGTTCGTATTCCTCTTTTTATTGATTCATGAGCTATACCTGAAAGTATAGTCGTTTTTCCAACTTTATTTTTTGATGATGAAATACAAATAACTGACATAATTAGTAATAATAATTAATAAATACTTTATTTTGTACCTTTTTTAGTCATTCATTAATAAATTTTTCTGTAAAAATTAAAGACTAATAGTTAATTTGTGCCTGGGTAGCTCAGGGGTAGAGCACTGCGCTGAAAACGCAGGTGTCGACAGTTCGAATCTGTCCCTAGGCACCACTATTGATTAAGATTGTCTTTAGTATTATATTATTGTTATGGTAATCGGATCAGACAAAAAAATACATATTGCTCATCTAATGAGAAGAGCTGGTTTTGGTTCAAACCATGATCAGATTGAAGATCTTTCTAAACTAGATTATGAAGAAGTCGTTGATCAACTATTAAACCCTGATTTTGGGCCTTTGGATGATCAAGACTTATTAGACAGGTATTTTATAGCATCTGTGGAAGCAAGAACTGCAAGGCATGCAGATCCTCAATGGACTTGGAGGCTAGCCAAATCAAAAAAACAATTAGAGGAAAAAATTTCTTTGTTTTGGCATGGACTTCTTGCTGTGGGAGGAATAAAGCTTGATCATGGCTTGGCAATGTTGACTGAAATAGATCTTTTCAGAAAATATGGTCTAGGAAAATTTGAGACTTTATTGTTGAAAATTTCTCAGGATCCAGGAATGATGTATTGGCTAGATAATCAGAACAGTCATAAAGATGCGCCAAATGAGAACTATGGTAGAGAACTACTAGAACTTTTCTCAATGGGAATAGATGAAAATGGAGAGGGTTCATATACTGAAGATGATGTAAAGTCTGCAGCGAGAGCATTTACTGGTTGGGCATCAAAGCCTACTCCTCCACCTTTTTTCTTGGGCCCCTTCCCAATGGAGTTTAATTTCGATAAGGATGATCACGATAATTCTGAAAAAACATTTTTGGGTAAAACTGGTAATTTTAATGGAGAAGATATCGTAAATATGGTTGCTACTCATCCAGCAACTGCTAATTTTATTTGCAAGAGACTCTATTTATTCTTTGTTTCAGAAGATGAAGATGAAGATGAAATAAATAAACTCTCAGAAATATATTTAAAAAATGATGGTGAAATAAAAAAAGTTTTAGAGTACATGTTCAAATCTGAACATTTTAAATCCGATGAGATCAGGTTTAAAAAGGTAAAAAGCCCTTCTGATCTAGTTTTTGGAATAGTCAGGTTAGCAGATAAATATGAAATCCCAGACTTAGATTCAGCTGAGCTTGCTGTGAACACATTATTAATGGGACAGTTTTTACTTAATCCACCGAGTGTTGAAGGTTGGCATGAGGGTGAAGAATGGATTGATAGCGGGTCCCTAATAGAAAGAATCAATTTTGCAAGTAACGAAATTTCAAATCTTTCTTCTAAAGGAGTACAGAGAATTATTGAAATTGCTTCAAGAAGTGATTGTTCATCAAGTAATGATTTCTTAAATAACCTACTTGAAATAATGGGATATTTAGAATTAAACGAAAACTCAAAAAAAATAATAATAGAACACTTAAAAAATAACAAATTTGAAAATCTGGAAGAAAAAATAATTGACACATTAAAATTAATTGTCTCAACACCTGATTTTCAGTACTGTTAGTTTGGAGTAAAGAATATGAAAAAAAAGAATTTGGTAGTAATCCAACTTAGTGGCGGAAATGATTATTTGAACACAATAGTCCCTTACGAAAGTGGTCTTTATTATGATTACAGACCAAATATGGGATTAAAAGATGATTCAATAATACCTATAGATAATAAGGTTGCTTTCAATTCAAACATGGATGTATTCAAGAAAAGTTTTGATAAAAACAATCTAGCAGTAATGATGGGTATTGGCTATCCAGAACCCAATAGATCTCATTTTCGATCGATGGATATCTGGCATACAGCTGAACCTTTCGAAAGTAGTTCAATTGGTTGGCTTGGAAAAACAGTTAAAAACTTAGACCCTGAAAGCAAAAACCCTGTCACTGCTGTAAGTTTTGGTAAAGGGCTCCCAAGGGCATTAGCCTGTCCTGGCGTATCTGTTGCTTCAGTAGGGGCTTTGGAATCTTATGGACTTTTTACAGGTGTTTCAGGATCAAAAAATAGAGAAATTTTATTAGATACAGTAGATAGAATTTATCAGCCAATGAATCTTGATGGAATTCCTTCATTAAGATTACTAGAAACTGGGAGAGGTGCACTAGATGGTGCTGATTTGTTAAGTGAAGCTCCAAAATCTTACGTTTCTGACATAGAATATCCTGAGGATAATCCTATAGCGCAGTCACTTAAGGGCATAGCACAGGTTGCAAGTGCTAGGCTTGGAACGAGAATCTTTTATGCCCAACACGGTAGTTTTGACACACATACAGATGAGCTAAAAAATCATTCGTTGTTATGGAGTCAATTGTCAGTAGCTATAGATTGTTTTCAGAAAGATCTAAAAAAACAAAATCTTGATGATGAAACAGTAATTTGGATTTTTTCTGAGTTTGGTAGAAGAATTGCTGATAATGGAACAGGAACAGATCATGGTTCAGGAGGGGTTGCGTTTTTATTAGGGAATTCTGTAAAAGGCGGTTTGTATGGAGAATATCCAAATCTAGAACCATCGGCTCAACTTGAAGGAGATATTCACTACAATACTGATTTTAGAAGTCTTTATTCTACAATTTTAGAAGATATTTTAGATGTTGATTCTGAAAAAATTCTTAATGAAAAATTTTCTAAACAATCACTGATGAAATAATGGTCACTACTAAATTAAGTTATAGCCACACTATTGGTATAGCATCTTTTGAGGGTCGAGGATTTATGAATCCAATAGATGTAAAATTCAAAAAAGATCTTCTTTTTGTACTAAGCAGATCTAATGCTAGTAATAAAAATAATAGAATAAGTGCAGTTTCTATAGACTCAGACCATAAATTTGAATTTGCTAACTGGGGAGAAGATAAAGGTAAATCTATATTGCCCACTTCTATAGCTTTTGATAATAATGATTTAATTTATCTCAGTGATGAGCATTTAAACAGAATTTCTGTATTCAATATAGATGGTGATTTCATAAGTAGCTGGGGAACGTATGGTACTGATCAAGGAGAAATTAATAGACCTTCTGGAATAATTTTTGATAAAGATAACAATATATTAATTGTTGATCATCTAAACTCAAGAGTACAAAAATTTGATGACCAGGGTAAGTTTATTTCTTGTTTTGGTTCATTTGGAGATAGAGAAGGAGAATTTAATTATCCATGGGGGATTGATTTAGATCAATCTGAAAATATTTATGTTGCAGATTGGAGAAATAATAGAATACAAATTTTTGATAAAAATGGAAATTTTTTAGAAAGTATATCTAAATATAATGACAACTATCTCAATAAACCATCATCCGTGCATGTTGACAGAAATGAATCTATTTTTATATCCAATTGGGGAGAAGATAGCGTCATTGTTTATGATAAAAATAAAAATTTCGTAGAGAAATTAATTGGTGACGCCACTTTATCTAAATGGTGCCAAGAGTTTTTAGATGTAAACCCAGAGCAATCCAGCTGGAGGGAAAATGCTAAATTATTTGAAGAAGAAAAGAGATTTTGGAAACCTGCAGGAATAGAAACAAATGATGAAATGATTTTTATTTCAGATTCCTGTAGACATAGGGTTCAAATTTATAAAAACAACTAAGAATTTTCCAAAACTTCTTTTACTTTTTCAGCATGACCTTTGGCTTTGACATTAGTCCATTTCTTAAGCAAAATGCCATCTTTATCAATCAAGAAAGTAGACCTTATAATTCCCATTGATTTTTTACCATACATATTTTTCTCACCCCAAGCTCCAAAATCCTGAATCATTTTTTTATCTGGGTCACATAATAATGTAAATGGCAATGAATGATTATCAATAAATTTTTGGTGTGAAGATTCATCGTCAGGACTTATTCCATAAATATTACAATCAAGTTTATTAAACTCACCATAAATATCTCTAAACTCACAAGCTTCTACTGTACAACCAGGAGTTTCATCCTTTGGGTAAAAATATAAAACAGCTGGTTTACCTGCCAATGTGCTAAGATTAACATTCTCACCATTTTGATCAATTAAATTAAAATCTGGAACCTTTGAACCTTCAGATAAAGCCATTTCATACTCCTTTTAAAACTATAATATTTAGTATTATAAAAAAGATTATTATAATGCAATAGGTTTACCACTAAGTAAATGGAAGTGAAGATGCATAACAGTCTGTCCTCCTCCCTCACCTACATTAGTTAGTATTTGATATCCTTCTTCAGATATTCCTTTTGTTGATGCAAGTTTCTTACAAACCATTAGTAGATGAGATAATATATCTTTATCAATTTCCTCGGCCGTGTTTATATTAATTATTGGTTTTTTGGGTATAACTAAAATATGAACTTTTGCTTTAGGATTGATATCGTTAATTGCTATACAAATGTCATCTTCGTATTGTATTTCACTGGGTATTTCTTTATTTATTATTTTAGAAAAAATTGAACTCATATGTATAAAATTTGCAACAAAAAAATTAATCAGTATGAATGATTACTTCGTACTCTTTCCCATTAACTGAAACTTTTGTAGGTTGACCATTCATAGGAGCAGAATTATTAGATTTTGAATCATTAATCTTTTCTTCTGATTCTTCTGTTTTATATCTAACTCCTAATTCTGAATTTCCCTCAAGAAAAGCTATACCTTTTTCACCACAAGTAGCCGAAATAAAAATATTTTCATCTGTTGTTTCAAGACCTTTTTCTTCAAGAAGCTTTTTATTGTATTCAATCCCAAGTTGAGAATTATCATCATTTAAGTCATGTACATCTTCTTGTGTAGGTTCGAGTGATAGTTGTTCAGAAGCAATTTTCATTATTTCAGGGTTAGGATCTGTTGGAGTTTTTCCAAAATAGCCTAGAATCATCTTTCCATAGCTGTCAGAAATTTTTGACCATTTTTCTTGAACGGTATTTGTAAAAGCTTGTTGAAAATAAAACTGAGAAACAGGTGTAACTGAGGTACCAAAACCACCCATTTCAACCACTTCACGCATATTCTCAATAACTTTTCCAAAAAGATCAAGAGATCCATTGTCTCTCATCATTTGAGTGTTTGCTGTTAATGCTCCACCCGGCATAGGAGAAAATGGAATAACAGGATTTACAGTTATAGCCTCTGGGGGTAAGTAATATTTTTCCATTTGATCAATAAACATTTTTTCTACTTCAAGAATTTTCTCTTCATCGATATCTAATGTGTAATCAGTGCCTCTTAGTGCTTGCCACATTGTTAATATATCTGCCTGAGAAGTTCCTCCACTTACAGGAGACATAGCTAAATCTATAATGTCAGCACCTGCTTCAATTGCAGCCATATTACATGAGACTGCCATGCCAGCTGTGTCATGAGTATGAAATTGAATAACTGTATTTTCAGGCAATAACTTTCTAGCATTTTTTATAGATTCATAAACTATTGAAGGAGGAGTTGTTCCTGATGCGTCCTTGAAAGCTAAACTGTCAAAAGGTATATCTGCTTTAAGTATTTCTTTAATTTTATCCGTATAAAAGTCTGCAGAATGATAATATTTTTCATTTAAGCTTGGTGGTAAACCCATAAGAGCTATCACAATTTGATGGTTCAATCCTGCATTAGTTATACACTCTCCTGAAAAAGCAAGATTCCTAATATCCATTAATGCATCAAAGTTTCTGATAGTTGTTATGCCATGCTTCTTAAATAATTTTGCATGAAGATCAACAATATCCCTTGATTGAGATTCTAAACCAACAACATTAACTCCTCTAGCTAAAGTTTGGAGATTTATATCTTTACCTACTACTTCTCTAGACTTATCCATCATATCAAATGCATCTTCTTGGCAGTAGAAATATAAACTTTGAAACCTAGCTCCTCCTCCAATTTCAAAGTTATCATTTCCAGCTGCTACAGCTGCTTTTAAGATTGGTGTGAAATCTTCTGTTTTAACTCTTGCCCCATAACATGATTGAAAACCATCACGGAAAGAGGTATCCATAAATTTAATTTTTTTCATAAAGGCAATTATAAGATAAAAAAAAATATATATTATTATTCCTAGAGTAAAAAACTCCTTTTTTGATTAATTCTTTAATTGTTTAAATATTTCATTAATGTTTCCCAGATGTAACTTTTCTATTAATTTCTTTCAAAATCAAAAAAATAACAAATGATCTGATACTAGTTAGTACAATTTTTGATAGCATATAATTTATACTGAAAATCGTGCGGAAGTGGCTCAGTGGTAGAGCATCTCCTTGCCAAGGAGAAGGTC
>CETG01006665.1_pt1 | contig 22261 bp, 11 predicted proteins | sample 361471 | NCBI WGS metagenome assembly CETG01 (sample SAMEA2622696, study PRJEB7988) | marine metagenome | isolation source: saline water (ENVO:00002010), including | reverse complement strand
GAGTTTGCCTACACAATTATATTCGCCGTATTAATTTCTGCGATCAATGCACTTACTTTAACACCGGTTCTAAGTAAAATTTTCTTCGGGAAAAAGGATAGAAAAAAGGATAAACGAGGTATTGCAAGAGCAATTTCGAATTACAGGCAGTTTAGAAAGGCTAAAGTGTTACGTAGAAAAGGATTTAGGAAATTCGACACTTTCTTTGATCGTTTTACACAAAAATATTTAAATGCCGTTCGTTGGATTTTAAATAGAAAATGGGTTGGTCTGGGAGCCTTGGCAGTTATTATTGGTCTAACCGTATTTTTATCTAAAATTACGCCCAGTGGATTTATTCCTACAGAGGATGATAACTTCCTGATTTTATCCATGAAAATGCCAGAGGGATCTTCATTGCATCGAACAAATGTTGCCTTAAGAAAAGCTGATTCGATATTGCAACAGCAACCCGCAGTAAAAGGAGTGAATACAGTATCTGGTTTTAATGTAGTAGACAATGCTAATAGTCCTTCTTCTGGTTTAGCTTATGTGCAATTAAACCCCGCAGATGATCGTGGCGAAATCCATGAGATTCAGGCAGTGATTAAAGATTTATTGTCAAAATTAGATGAAATACCGGAAACCGATTTTAATATGTATCCAAGGCCTACCGTACAGGGGTTTGGTAATTTTGACGGAGTGCAGTTTATGCTTCAAGATAGGGCTGATGGTGATTTAGGTGATTTTGGACAGATTGTAAATGAATTTATGAATACCCTTAATAATCAGAAGGAAGTTGAAAATGCCTTTACGTCGTTCAATCCTAATTTCCCACAATATCGTTTGGATATAGATTACGAAAAGGCAAAGAACATGGGGGTAAGCGTAAAAGATATGATGTTTACTATCCAGTCTTACTTTGGTAGGGTTCAGCCGGGAGATTTTAACCGGTTTAGCAGACAGTACGGTGTTTACATGCAATCTGATATTCAGTTTAGGGAATCCCCGGAATCATTTAATAGTATTTTTGTGAAAAATGATGAAGGTGAAATGGTGCCGGTTAATACGATTGTAAAACTTAAACAAACCTACGGCCCAGAGGTTGTTAACCGTTACAATCTTTATAATGCAGCAAAAATAAATGTTACTCCCGCAAAAGGATATAGTACCGGGGATGTAATGAATATGATCGAAGATCTTACCGCCAAGAAACTTCCGGCTACTTTAAGTTATGAGTGGACGAGTATGAGTTTAGAAGAAAAGAATTCTGGCGGGGATACGATTATTGTGTTTATCATCATCATCTTACTGGTATATTTTATTCTGGCTTCACAGTACGAAAGCTTCTTATTACCATTGGCCGTAATGTTGTCATTGCCGGTAGGTATTTTTGGGGTGTTTACAGCTATTAATATCGCAGGGATCGACAATAATATTTATGTCCAAATTGGTATTATAATGCTTATTGGTTTACTGGCCAAGAACTCTATTTTGATTGTAGAGTTTGTAGCTCAAAAGCGAAGGGCAGGTTTTACCGCCTTCGATGCGGTGATCGAGGCCAGTGCATTAAGGATTAGGCCCATTATTATGACGTCTTTGGCATTTACCGTAGGATTAGTACCGTTAATGTTTGCCGAAGGTTCATCAGCACAGGGAAATCACTCGGTTAGTATTGGTACTGCAGGTGGAATGATAAGCGGAATTGTTTTGGGTATTTTTATAATTCCTGTTTTGGCTTATGTATTTCAGGTACTTCATGATAAAATGAATCTGGAACGTTATGCCGAGTAAACCAAAATCAATTAAAAAAACGAAGATGAAAACGAGTTTTCTTTCAACTATAAATTCAAACAATAAATCAAAACTTTCAGCAGGATTTGTAAAAGCTGCTCTAGGGGCTTTTGCAATGATCTTTGTGGTGAGTTGTAAAGTAGGAGAAGAATATACGCGCCCGGATTTTGGTGATGATGTTTCCTCAGAATTTTATGCGGGAGGAAAGAAAGAGGAGACCTTAGCTGTAGATTCACTAAATTCAAACGAAGTGAATAATGATACCATCCCAATGTCTGAAATTCCATGGAAAGATTATATTACAGATAGGACATTACAAAACCTAATCGATACGGCTTTAGTAAACAATATCGATTTGCAAAAAGCCATGAAAAACATGGAAATTGGAATGGAGGAACTTGCGCAGTCTAAGGCAAATTTTTTCCCCTCCTTAAATGCGAGACCGGCAGAGTACCGTAGGGATTATTACTCTGAAAATTTTAATAACTATGGTTCTAATCGTGCCAGAAGAAACCATGGGGAAAATCCTCCGGAGAGCTTTTATACCGAGCGTTTAGAATATGCCTCTGCTTTGCAGGCCAACTGGGAAATTGATGTATGGGGGAAATTACGTTGGCAAAAAGAAGCGGCCCGTGCGCAGTTTATGAAGAGTAAGGAGTTTAAAAAAGCAGTGCAAACTTCGCTAATTTCAGAAGTTGCTGCAACCTATTTTAATCTTGTAATGCTTAAATCGCAGATAGAGGTTGCCCAGAAAAACTATGCCCTAAGCGATAGTACTTTAAATATCGTACAGTTGCAATACGATGCAGGAGAGTCTACTTCGCTGGCCATTCAGCAAACAAAATCACAAAAGTTAAAGGCCAAAACTTTAATTCCGCAGTTAGAGCGTCAGTATGTGATTATGGAAAATAAGCTGAACCGTTTATTAGGACGCTCCCCTAGAGAAATACAAATTGATACCGATTTCGAGGATATAGAATTTCAAGAGAGATATACTTCAGGAGTACCTTTAGAATTAATTAAAAACCGTCCAGATGTGGCCATGTCTGAATATGAGCTTATCACTGCTAACGCCGATGCCGGTGTTGCCAATGCGTTGCGATATCCTTCATTAAGTATTGGTGCTTCAGCGGGTTTAAATTCGTTTAAATTAGAAGAATTTTTTGATCCTGTGGGCTCTGGTTTTGCTTTGTTAAACGGCGCTATTTTTCAGCCAATTTTTAATAATAGAAAACTAAAAACCAATTATAATGTCGCCTTATCCCAAAAGGAAATTGCTCAATTAGATTTTAAAGATGACCTTATTACAGCGATTGCAGACGTTTCTAACTCTTTGGCAAAAATGGAGAAGCTAAAGGAAGAATTTGCTATTGCGCAAGAGCGTATTGAGGTTACTCAAAAGGGACTAAAAGATGCCGGAATGCTTTTTAAAGGTGGTTATGCCAATTATCTGGAAGTGATCTCGGCACAAAGTGACGCTTTGGAAAGTGAACTTAATTTAATCAATATTAAAAATCAATTGCTAATCGCGAATGTAGAATTATATCGTAGTCTTGGCGGTGGCTGGCAATAATATCTTTTTGAAGTTGCAATTATTTGATAATCAACATTAAATACCTGGAGATAAAGTAAAAATTTCTAATTAATGCCTCATTGGTTTGCCTTGGGGTAGTTTAGTTATGTGGAAAACAGCCTATTCTTCGATAGGCTGTTTTCCATTCATATATTCGCTAGGGGTCATTTTAAATTGTTTTTGGAAATTTCGACCAAAACTGGTTTGTGATTTATACCCCACAATTTCAGAAATTTCATAGATCTTATATTCTCCAGACTGTAATAATTCGGCGGCCTTCTTTAAACGAGCGATGTTTATTAGTTCATTGGGACTTAAATTCGAAAGGTCTTTGATCTTTCGGTATAAGGTAGAACGACTCATATTCATAATATCGGCAAGGCTGTCTACATTCAGGTTTTGATCGGAGAGATTATCGTAAATTAACTTTTCAAGTTTATTGATAAACCTCTCATCGGTTTTGGTATGAGCAATACTCTTAATGTGCGAAAGCGGGGAGCTGGAATAGAACTCCATAATATGCCTTCTGTTTTCAATAAGATTGCTTACCTGTACCTTTAGATATTCTAAAGAAAACGGTTTTTCGATATAAGCGTCGGCACCGGCTTCTAAGCCCTGAATTTTTGATTGCATGGCATTTTTGGCAGTAAGCAGGATCACAGGTATGTGGCTTGTTTCTAAATTGGTTTTTACGTATTCACAAAACTCAAATCCGTCCATTCCATTCATCATCACATCACTGATGATTAAATAGATATTTTCTTTTTTGAGAATTTCGATAGCTGTTTCTGCATTTGTAGATTTAAAAACGGCGTATTCTTCTTTAAAATCATCAGCAATAAATTTTAGCAACTCTCTATTATCTTCCACGATTAATATTCCTGAGTTTTCAGCCGTGTCGTTTATAATTTCTTCCTGTGGAATTTCTTCTTGCTGACGTTCGATAACTTTTGGCTCCTTTTTATACGAGTTAAATTCCTGCTCTTGCCGAAGGGGCAATTTTAAGATAAAGGTGTTTAAATGGGTATCTTCATTCGCAAGGATGAGCTGCCCGCTGTGTAATTCGGTTAAACTGTAAGCCAGGCTTAAGCCAATACCTGTACCGGTTTGATTGGAAACTTCATCCGTCCTAAAGAAGGGTTCAAATATGCGTTTTTTGAGGTGTTGCGGAATCAAACTTCCATCGTTTTGTACTTTTAAGATAAATTCGGAGTCAGTGACTTCCAGCTTCAGGATCACTTCATTTTTAGCATATTTAATCGCATTATTAAAGAGGTTGCTCATAATTTTTTTTATAGCTTCTTCATCAACAAAAGCCATCACCTCTTCCTGCGGAAGTTTCATCCTAAAATCTACCGCTTTTTCCTGAATAAGCTCGCTAAACCTGGTATAAGTGTTCCTAAGCGTCTCTGAAATGTTAATTTCAACAAAAGTGAGTTTTATATTTTCAATTTCTGTTTTCCTAAAGTCTAACAATTCATTTACCAGATTAATAAGTCTTTCGGTATTTTTTTCCATAATAGAAAGGCTTTTTTGCATTATCGGCTGGTCTTTGGTTTGGCCAATGAGCTTTTCTAAAGGTGTTTTGATAAGTGTTAGCGGGGTACGAATTTCGTGGGCTACGTTCGTGAAAAACTCAATTTTAGACTGATAAATTTCTTTTTCTTTTTCATCCTGAAATGCTTTAATCTTTCGGTTATTTTTACGTTGTACCCTATAATGATAATATCTAAGGGAAAGAGCAAAAAGTAGTATGAATACTAGAGTGTATAAGAAAATAGCCAGTTTGCTAAAGTAAAAGGGAGGAAGAACTTCAATTTCTAAAGCGGCAGTTTCTTTATTTTCTACCCCTGTACTATTGGTACTTTTTACCTGAAATATATAATTGCCTGACGGTAACTCTGTGAAATTTACGCTATGCTTTGTTTTTAGTGGTATCCATTTGTCATTAAGCCCTATAAGGCGGTAGGCATATTCGGTCATTTCTGGTGCTGTAAAACTAAGTGACGCAAAATCCAGGCTAAAAGTAGATTGATCTGCAGTTAAGATGATTTTTGAGGTTTCAGTAATCGATTTTTCCAGCGGAGAATTTTGAGCTCCTACTTTTATGGATTCATTATTAATACTAAGATTGGTAATATAAACCGGCGGATCGTAATTGTTTTTTATAAATTCATCTGGATGAAAACTAACTAAACCTTTTACGCTCCCAAAGAACATTCGGCCTTCGTTATTTTTATAAGCTGAACTATAATTGAACTGGTCACTTAATAGGCCATTTGCTTTAGTGTAAGTTTTAAAACTTTCTTTTGAAGGATTAAAATGCACCAGTCCGTTTGAAGTGCTAATCCATAAACTGGCATCATCATCTTCTAAAATAGAATAGCTAACATTGCTGGGAAGACCATCCCTGGTATTATAATTTTTAAAATCATTAGAAGTGGGCTGATAGAGGTTTAGTCCATTTTCTGTAGTGATCCAAATATTTTCTTTGGAATCCTGAAAAATGCCATTAATCACATTACTGCTAATGCTGGTAGAATCTTGCCCATCGTATCTAAAATAGCCTTTTTTTTGTGTTTTGGGATTATAATAATAGAGACCATCCCAATATGTTGCGGCCCATAAAGTTCCGTCTTTACTTTCTAAAAATGCGGCATAATGAAAATCCTGAGGAAAACCTTTTAGGGGATTAAAATGATCTTTTTTGCGATTGTAGGTATAAATGCCCAGGGAAGCCATGACATAAACGCTGTCGTCTCTTCCTTTATAAATATCCAGGATAAAATTATTTCCAATACTATAAGGGTTGCCTTCTTCCTGCTCATAGTGCCTAATTATTTGATTACTATTGATGTCGAATACATCCAGGCCATGTTCAAAAGTGCCAACCCAAAGTTCATTATCTAAAGGTAAAATTCCATGAATATTGTAATGGGCAATGTTCGAGTTTTTAGGAGTGAAAGTTTGAAATTTACCGGTGTTAGCATCTAGTTTGTTCAAGCCGGCATCTTCTGTTCCTATCCAATAATCACCATTCTTGTCCTGGTGTATTTCTCTTACGGCATTTCCGCTGATACTATTTTCGCCCTCTTTAGGGAAATATTTCTTAAAGGGTGTAAACTCTTTTGGTAGATAATTTACGCCGCCAAAATAACTACCTATCCATGTACCGCCCTCTTTATCTATTGTCATCGTATAAAGCGCATTATCGGTTAATGAATACGGGTCGTTATAGCTTTTTTTAAAATTTGAATATGTTTTGGATTTGGTGTCATAGATCAGAAGTCCGCTTTCTGTGGCCAGCCAGATAGTTCCGTTTTCTTTTTCTACGATATCCCTTACGTATAGCTGTTCATTATAATTATTGATTAATTTTTTTGTAGTCCCCATTTTGATGTCGTACACGAATGCCCCATGGTGACGCGTGCCAATAATCATATGTGATTTACTTATCCCTTTTAAAGCCGTGATGATTACAGGAAGATCGTCCGCTATAGAGCCAAAACCTAAAGTTATTGGTTTAAAATTTTTGCTTTCTTCGGAGTATTGATAGACATTTTCGCCTGAAGCCGCCCAAATATTTTGGTTGCTATCTTTTGATAGCAAAATGGCATAGAAATCATCATAAGATTTAAGATTAAGGCTGGATAAGGTCACTTGCTGCTTAAAGTATAAAGTACCTCCTGCGATAAACCATAAATTGTTGTTTTTATCAGCCTCAATGTCCAATATGGGTTTGGTAATAGCAGGGGACAAGGCACAAAAACTTTCTTTTTGGTTATCGTATCTAAAAAGACCATTGTCGGTACCTACCCATAAATAATTTTTTCCTTCATAAAGACAACGAATATAATTACTGCCAATACTTCTATCGTCTTTGCTATTATGATGAAACAATTTAAAGTTATAACCATCAAAGCGATTTAGGCCGTCTTTTGTACCAAACCATAAGAATCCTCTTTTATCCTGTAACATAGTGATCACAGAATTATGGCTTAATCCATTTTCAACCTGGTAGTGTTTAAAATAAAGTTCCTGCGTGGTGGCCAAATTGGTCAAAAACAGGCTGCAAATTATTCCATATAAAACTTTCTTCATCAAACCCATTCAATTTTAGAGAAAATTAAGAATTATCATTCAACTATTCGTTTCAAATCACTTCATATCGTGTCAAATTCGGTGAAATTATAAGGAAATCTTAAAATTTGAACAATTTGGATGAAAGAATGAAACAAAATATCATATAAAAATTATTTAAAAAGAATCTACTTTGAATATCTCAATAATCACTTCTATTATTTATTAAATACTAAATATGAATATATAATTATTAATGAATTAAAAAACTAAATCGTTTTCGCATGATTTCTATTTGTAGAGATCTATTTACCTACTATTTAATCATTTTTAAAATGAAAATTCGATGAAAAAAAATTTACAAACACTTAAAAAGCCTGTTTTGCTATTTTTTCTGTTGTGGTTTGGCGTAGTTCAAAAAGGTTTTGCGCAAGAGACAATTACCGTTACAGGAAATATAACCTCAGCCGGAGAATTGCAGGAAGCATTACCTTTTATTAATGTTCTTGTTCAGGGGACTAATAAAGGAACCACAACCGATTTTGATGGAAATTACAGTATAGAGGTTGCTCCAGATGCCACCCTTATATTTAGTTATCTGGGATATAAGACAAAAACGCTTAAGGTGGATGGACGTACCGAAATAAATATCCAGTTAGAAGAAGATGTTGCGGGGCTGGACGAAGTACTTATAACCGGATATACTTCTCAGGATAAAAAATCGATTACCGGTGCAATTTCAAACATTACCAGTGAGGATATAGAAAAAGTTCATGGAGGAGCGACCGTTTCTTCTGGTCTTGCCGGTAAAATTCCCGGAGTAAGCTTTAGAATGAATGATGGACGTCCCGGTGCAAGTGCATCCATCCAAATTCGTAATATGGGAGATCCATTATATGTAATAGACGGAGTGCAACAGGATGCCGGTCAATTTAATAATCTTTCACCTAATGATATCGCGAGTATTACGGTGCTAAAAGATGCCTCGGCCGCTATTTATGGGGTTAGGGCGGCAAACGGAGTGGTGGTGGTTACCACCAAAAAGTAAAAAGAGGAACGCGGAGTGCCGTAAATATAAATGCGTACGTAGGCTGGCAAAACTGGTCTCGGTTTCCCGAAAGTGTAAATGATTCCTACCAGTGGATGTTAGGTAGAGCCGCAGCTGAAATTAATCAGTTTGGATCTACAGATATTACTGCTGAAGAATTAGAACGATACAGAATTGGTGAAGAACGAGGCTATCAGTCTTTTAACTGGAAGGATTTTATTATTAAGAAGAATGCGCCTATGCAAAACATTAATGTTAGCGCAAGCGGAGGATCAGAAAATATTAATTATTACCTCTCTTTAACGCATTTGGATCAGGAGTCTGTTTTAGGTGACGAATTTACCTTTATGCGAGATAATATTCAAAGTAATGTTGATGCAAATATTACAGACCGTCTAAAAGTAGGTGTTCAGATCAATGGTAGGATAGAGAAGAAAGAAAATCCAGGAATCCCGGGATATGATGATTACTGGTTGCCAAGATTTGCCATTTTAAGGAACCGTCCTTTTGAACGTCCTTATGCCAATGATAATCCAGAATATCTAAATGATATTGGGCATAACGAAACCAACTGGGGGCTTCATAATTTTAAGACCGGTGGATATTATCGTGATACCTGGAGGGTTTTACAAACTAATTTTACTGGGGAGTACGATATGCCATTTATAGATGGATTAAAGCTTAAAGGCATGTATTCGTATTATATCGCAGATCGTTTTCAAAATGGTCACGAATATACCTACGAAGCCTATACTTATAATCCAGATGATGATACTTACGAGGTTACCGGAGGCAGTACCAACCCGTTTAGAGAACGTACGGCAGAGAAAGTTTTTAGAAAAACCTATCAGGGACAATTACAGTATAAAAAGGATTTTGGAGATCATGCCGTAGATGCCGTTTTTATAGCAGAGCGATTAGAAAACCGATTTTTAAGACAGTATGTACACTCAGTACCAAGTACGAATACTCTTCCTTTGATTTATTTTTCTGATATGGATCAATATGATGATTCAGAAAATGAAGAAGCCAGGATTGGTTATATCGTCAAAGTGAGCTACAACTATAAAGACAAATATTATCTTGATATTTCGGGTCGTAGAGATGCTTCCTGGAAATTTGCGCCCAATAAGCGGGTAGGCTATTTTCCTTCAATTTCAGGAGGTTGGCGAATTACAGAAGAAACGTTCTTCCAAAATCTGATGGGTAATAACAGCGTCCTGGATAACCTAAAGTTTAGGGCCTCCTATGGGGAGCTTGGGGATGATAATATTGATATTGGAGCTTTTGACTATCTCACTGGGTATAATTATAATCAGGGCGTGGCCATTTTAGACGGGGAAGCGGTTATCGCTAGTCGTGATAAAGGACAGCCTATTACCAACCTAACCTGGTTTAAAAGTAGAATTACAGATATTGGAGCTGACTTTTATCTTTTCAACAATAAATTGTCTGGGTCTTTTGATTACTTCTACCGTAAAAGAACCGGTTTAAGAGGTAGAAAATACGATATTCTTATTCCTAACGAACTTGGCTATGGCCTACCAGATGAGAACGTAAATAGCGATGCACAATATGGTATCGAAGGGGCATTGTCGTATTCTAAGAAATTTGGAGAAGTAAGTTTAACCGTTTCTGGTAATGCCTCTTTATCCAGGAGTAAATTTCTGGAATCTTACAAGCCAAGATTCGATAATTCGTACCAAAGATATAGAGCTTCAGGAGAACATCGGTTTAACAATATTTTCTGGGGCTTGCAAGCCATCGGGCAGTTCCAGTCTCAGGAAGAAATTGATAATTATCCGGTAGATATCGATGGACAGGGGAATAGTACCTTATTACCTGGAGATATTATTTACGAGGATATCAATGGAGATGGTAGAATTGGTTGGTACGATGAAAAACCAATTGGTTATAACAGCTATAATCCCATGGTAAATTTTGGGTTTAGTTTAAACCTTGCTTACAAAGGATTTGATTTTTCTGCAGATTTTTCAGGAGCTTCAGGTTACTCATGGAATCAAAACTGGGAACAAAGATGGCCTTATCAAAATGAAGGTGCTTTAAATACTATTTTTCTAGATAGATGGCATCGTGCAGATCCATTAGATATTAATAGTGAATGGATCCCAGGTAAATATCCGGCAATTCGTTATAACGATGGAGGGCATAGTAATAATAGAAATTCTACTTTCTGGCTACATAATGTTACTTATTTAAGAGCTCGTACACTGGAGTTAGGTTATGCCTTACCAGAAAGCATTCTGGACAAGATCAATTTAAAAAGAGCAAGATTTTACGTGAATGCTTATAACCTGTTCTCTATAGATAATCTTGAAGAATATGGAATTGATCCCGAAATATCTGACGAAAACGGATTGCAATACCCGCAAAACAAGTTCGTGAACGTTGGTGTTAACATTTCAATCTAAAAAACAAACTACAATGAAAAAACTTCTATACATATTAAGTTTTTCTGCTTTACTGGGTAGCTGTACATCAGATTCAGAATTTCTGGATAGAGAGCCCACTAACATTTTAGGGCAGGAAGAGACATTTAATCGACCAGATCTGGTACTTTCTGTATTGGCAGATTTATATAATCGCTATTATGATTTTGGAACGGTAGAAGACTGGTCATCCTTAGCACAATTTAATGTTGCTTTTTGGTCTGAGGCCGGGAGATACGGTGAGTTTCAGAACGGTGGCTGGGGCTACGGCGCCTGGGGAACCTGGGATTATGGATATATACGGGAAATGAACCTGTTTCTTGAACGCCTGGAACAGTCGACCGAGTTAGAAGCTTCAGAACAAGCACGATTTATGGCTGAAGGTAGATTTTTAAGAGCTTCTTACTACTTCACCATGGTAAAAAGAATGGGAGGTGTACCTATAATTTTAGAATCAAAAACCTATGATTTTAGTGGGGATGCGACCTATTTAAGATTCCCTAGAAATACGGAAGCTGAGGTTTATGATTTTGTAATTGCTGAAGCAGAAGAAGTTATGAATGATCTTCCGGCAAGTGCAGATGTGAAATCTAGAGCAACAAAAGCTGCTGCTTTAGCAATGAAAGCAAGGGCAGCGCTTTATGCGGGTTCGATTGCAAAATATGGTCAGAATACACCAAGTGTTAGTTTGCCTGGAGGAGAAATAGGAATTCCAGCTTCGAGAGCAGATGGATATTATCAGCAGGCGTTAAGTGCAGCTCAACAAATTATCGATGGAAATGCAGGAAATTATAGTCTGTATCTAAAAGATGAAGCAAATTTATCGAATAACTTCGCAGCACTTTTTTACGATAAATCAAATAATCCTGAAGTGATTTTTGTGGAGGATTTTATGCTTCAAAGTGGTAAAGCGCACGGTTTTACTATTGCCAATCAGCCAAGATTTGGAGCAGAGGAAGAAGAAGGAGGTAGAATAAACCCTGCTTTAAATCTTGTTCAGTCTTTCGAAACTTTAGAGGGAGAATATAAACCCTTACCAATAATGGACGGAAGTGGTGATTATATTTTATATGACGATCCCCAGGACCTTTTTGCTAATCGTGATGCGCGATTAGAGGGAACTGTAATTGTTCCTGGATCAACTTTTAAAGATCGTGAAACAGATATTTGGGCTGGCGTTCAGCTTAAAGATGGTACGGTTATAAGTGGAGATTCAAGAGGTCAGCAAAAAGAAGTACCGGGCAGTGACGGGCCTATCCAGGTAGTTGGTTTTGATGGGCCAATCGATGGAGTAGAGTTTACCGCACAAACAGGTTTTTATATTAGAAAATATCAGGATCCAAAAGCGGGTTCGGGGCAACGCGGAGTGCGTAGTGATGTTTGGTTTGTACGTTATCGTTTTGCTGAAGTTCTTTTAAATGCTGCTGAAGCTGCATTTGAACTTGGCCAAAACGAGCTTGCTGCAAATTATATAAACAGGGTGAGAAGCAGAGCAGGTATCACTACTGAATTAACTGCAACAGATATCAATTTTAACCGTATAGCACACGAGCGTTATGTAGAATTCGCTTTTGAAGGGCTTCATTTTTTCGATCTTAAAAGGTGGAGAATTGCAGATAAGGTATTGGATGGAATTAGTATGGAAGTGGATGACTTGCTTTCAAACATTGGTGATGCTACCAAAAGAAGAACTCAGCCTTACGGTTTATGGCCTTACAAATATTTTAATCCAGGAGATCCAAACAATGGAGACTGGCTCTTTAAGATTGTAAAACCAAACCGGGTAACCGGTGCTGATAGATTTCAATTAGGGAATTATTATTCTGAAATCAATCAGGATATACTTACTAATAATCCGCTAATTGTTCGAAACCCTAATCAATAACCTAAAATCGAATATTATGAAATTGAAGTATTATATATTATTCATGGGGTTAGTTTTAAGTCTGGCTTCCTGTGAGATTGACAATTATGAAGAGCCACAATCTTTCTTTACGGGAAATGTGGTTTATGATGGAATGCCTATTGAGGTAGGACCGTCCCAGGTAAGATTCCAATTATGGCAACCAGGTTTTGGAGCTTTAGCACCACTTGATGTAAATATTGCTCCGGACGGTTCTTATAGCGGGAGATTTTTTGATGGTGATTATAAACTAAAATTCGTAAACGGTCAGGGTCCATGGATCGCTCAGCAACAAAGCGCACAGGCCGGAGATACCATTTTCTTTTCTTTAAATGGGGATACTATGATGGATATTGAGGTCACCCCATATTATATCGTTCAAAATTCAGAAATTAGCCTTAATGGAGGAAGAGTGAATGCTTCCGTAGATCTGGATCAGATCATAACAGGAGATAATGGAAGGGGAATCGAATATGTAAACCTATATCTTAATAAAACCGAGTTAGTTTCTAATTGGGCAGAATACAATATAAATGATGGTGATCGGTATAATGATAGCGAATCTTACGGTATTGTACAGGAAGGCCCCGGAGATCTTTCAGATATTAATAATATTAATTTATCTGTAAATCTTCCAAATCCAATAAATTATGATCGCGATTATATCTTTGCCCGTGTTGGGATTAAGATTCTAGGAATAGAAGATCTTTTATTTACACCAACAGTGAAATTAGAATTATAATCCCATGTTAACCTAAGGAAGCTTGCGGGGCCACTTTAATTGCTCTGCAGCCTCCTTCTCTAAACATCAACAATGAAAAGAAGTTTAAGAATCATTATTTGTGTGTGGATGGTACTTGTTTGCGGACTAAGTTTTGCACAGCAAAAAACCTTTACCAATCCACTCTTGGCCTCTGGTGCCGACCCCTACAGCACCTACCACGAAGGTTACTATTATTACATTCATACCCAACAAAACCGTTTAGTGCTTTGGAAGACTAAAAACCTGGCCCATCTAAAAACAGCAGAAAAAACAACAATATGGACGCCTCCTGAAAATACCATGTATTCTAAAGAATTATGGGCGCCAGAAGTGCATATGATCGATGGGAACTGGTATGTGTATTTTGCTGCAGACGATGGTGATAATAACAATCATCGTATGTACGTACTGGAAAACACTTCGGGAAATCCTATGAACAATAGCTGGAAATTTAAAGGAAAGCTGGCCACTCCCTCAGATAAATGGGCAATCGATGGAAATGTATTTAAGCATCAAGGTCAGTTATACATGATCTGGTCCGGTTGGGAAGGCGATGAAAATGGTCGTCAGGATTTATTCATTGCAAAAATGAAAAACCCAACCACGATGGAAGGAAAAAGACAGAAAATCGCTACCCCCACTTACGATTGGGAAACCCGTTGGGAAGGAGGGCCTCATGTACTGGTAAACGAAGGTCCTCAATATTTATCCAATGGAGAAGAAGTGTTTATCGTATTTTCCGGCAGTGGTTGTTGGACCGATTATTATACTCTGGGATTACTTGCGCTTAAAGGGGAAGATCTTATGGATCCTGATAACTGGGAAAAACACAAGAAACCTATTTTTGCCTGGTCTAAAGAAAATGGAGTGTATGCTCCTGGTCATAATTCCTTTTTTAAATCGCCAGACGGGAAAGAAGATTGGATATTATATCACGCCAATGATAATTCAGGAGATGGCTGTGGCGGAAAAAGATCCCCAAGAATGCAAAAGATAAGTTGGAACAAAGACGGAACGCCAAATCTGGGGACTCCGGTTTCAACGAACACCATCTTAGAAATTCCTTCCGAAGAATAACAAACGAACTCGAATAACAACAATATACAGCAAATGAAAAGAATAGTTTTATTGATCAGTCTTCTTATTGGGATAAACAGCTTTGGCCAACAGGAAGATATTGTATTAAAGAATAGGTGGTCACGAGAAAAAGCGGCCGAGTGGTATAAAAAACATGATTGGATATCTGGTGCTAATTTTATTCCAAGTACCGCCATTAATCAATTGGAGATGTGGCAGGAAGAAACCTTTGATCCTGAAACCATCGATAGAGAGTTAGGGTATGCTGAGGGAATAGGATTCAATACTATGCGTGTTTACTTGCATAGTCTGGCCTATAAAGCCGATAAAAAAGGCTTTAAAGATCGTGTAGATGCGTATTTAGAAATTGCCGACAAGCATAACATCAAGACGATATTGGTGATTTTTGACGATGTTTGGGGGGCTGATCCAAAAATTGGTAAGCAACCCGCACCAAAAACAGGAACCCATAACTCTGGTTGGATGCAGGATCCCGGTTACCCAGCTTCAAAAAACGAATCCAATTTTGCAGAATTAGAAGTCTATGTAAAGGATATAATCAAAACCTTTGCGGATGATGATCGTATACTGTTATGGGACTTATACAACGAACCAGGAAATAATAATAAAGGCAATGAATCATTAGCTTTACTAAAGAAGGTGTTTACCTGGGCCAAGGAAATTAACCCTTCCCAGCCCGTATCTGTAGGATTATGGAGCTGGGGATTAAAAGATTTAAATGCTTATCAGGCACTGCATTCCGATATTATCACCTATCATGATTACGAAGGTCCGGAATGGCACCGTAGGGTAATCGAGCTTTTAAAGTCACATGGGCGGCCTATGATCTGTACTGAATATATGGCCAGAACAAGAAATAGCCGTTTTTCGAATACCCTGCCCATGCTAAAAGAAGAAAATGTTGGCGCAATTAACTGGGGGCTGGTTAATGGCAAGACCAATACCATATTTGCCTGGGATACACCAATAGAACAAGGCGAACCTAACGAGTGGTTTCATGATGTGTTTAGAAAAGATGGTACTCCTTACCGTCAGGATGAAGTAGATTTAATTAAGAAATTGAATAAAGAATAGGTTTTTTTGCAGTATTATCAAGCCTTATCGACAGCCTAGTATTAATAAGCGTAAAAAATACGTTAAAAATATTAGCATTATTAAATTAATAATTTTAAATTGCCTAAAAGGATTTAGCTTTTATGGGTTATAGTTTTTATTTTATAAATAAGTAATAAACGTTATTAAATAATGAGAAATGTTAAAAATACATTTTTAGCAACATTCTTGGTTTTACTGGCTTTGGCTTGTAAGGAGAAGCCTTCGGAAGATGAAAAGGGCGTAGCCGAAATTGCGGATCATCCAGAGAATTTCTACGGGTTGGAAAAGGAAAAGTTCGATACCATTATCGACGGAAAAGAAGTAAAACTGTATTGGATTAAAAATGATGATATAGCAGTTGCTTTTACCAATTATGGCGGGAGAATTGTTGGACTTTGGGTTCCGGATAAAACGGGTAAAATGACCGACGTTGTTGTTGGGATGAATAGCGTATCTGGTTTTGCCAATGCTACCGAACCTTATTTTGGAGCGACCATTGGCCGTGTAGGAAACCGTATTGCCAAAGGAAAGTTTACTTTAAACGGAACAGAATATTCGATTCCCAAAAATAATAACGGGAATACATTGCATGGAGGGAACAAAGGTTTTCAGTATGTCGTTTGGGAGGCCAAGCAGCCAGATGATAAAACCTTGGTATTCACTTATGATTCTCCGGATATGGAAGAGGGTTTTCCCGGTAATTTAGAGGTAAAAGTTACCTATTCTGTTACGGATGATCAAAGTATATTAATGGAATATGAAGCTACGACAGATAAAGCAACACCGGTGAATCTCACCAACCATGCCTTTTTCAATTTAAATGGGGAGGGTAGTGGCGCCATTCTGGATCATAAGGTACAGATCTTTGCTAATCAGTTTACCCCGGTAGATGCAGGTCTAATTCCTTCGGGGGAGTCGAAAGATGTAAAAGGTACTCCGTTTGATTTTACTCAAGCTCATACCATAGGCGAGCGAATTGAAACTGAAAACGATCAGCTTAAAAATGGCGGTGGGTATGATCATAACTTTGTATTGATCCAGGATAAAAATGCGGATCAACAAACCACTAAAAATAAAGGGATGAACCACGCTGCAACTTTTACCGGAGATCAATCGGGAATTGTTATGGATGTGTATACACAGGAACCCGGAGTGCAGTTTTATAGCGGCAACTTTATGCAAAGTAAAAACACTTTTAAATCTGGTGTAAAGGACGATTATAGAACAGCTTTTGCTTTAGAAACCCAGCATTTTCCAGATGCACCGAATCAGGAAAATTTCCCCTCGATTATTTTAGAGCCGGGAGATACCTACCATACCATATCCGAATATCATTTTTCCACCACAAATAATTAAACGAATCAAAATCCTAACGATGAAACAAAGATTTCTTTTTGCCTTAAGCCTCCTGGTTAGTGGTTTTATAACCGCTCAGCAACGACAGGCACCAGCCTATCCTTTAATTGCCCATGACCCTAATTTTAGTATCTGGTCTTTTGGAGATAAAATTAATGAATCAACTACCGTTCACTGGACTGGCAACGATCAAAGCCTGGTAGGTCTTATAAAAGTTGATGGTAAAACCTACCGTTTTTTAGGTAGCGAGGCCAGAAACTACGAAGAGGTAGTACCTGCTGCTAACAATAAATCATATACTGTAAAGATCAGCGAGTCCAATCCGGGATCAGGATGGGAGAAACCAGATTTTAATGACAAAAGCTGGAAATCTAAAAAAGCACCTTTTGGTGATAACGGTAAGTATAAAACAAAATGGTCTAGCGATGATCTTTGGTACCGAAGAGCATTCGATTTAAAATCAACCAAGTTTGATGAATTATATCTAAAACTTCATCATGACGATAATGTTGTGGTGTATCTAAACGGGGAACAAATTTTCAAGAAAGAAGGCTGGAATCACGAGTTTGATTACATAAAAATCGACAAAGCTGTTCAGCAAAAATTGAAGAAAAAGGGGAATGTTTTAGCTATTCATGTAAAAAATACTGCCGGGGGACGTTTCCTTGATGCCGGCTTGGTTGAAGTTAAGGAAACTAAAGCTAAGGTTTTAGTAGCAGAACAAACAGCTGTTGATCTTCGAGCCACTCAAACCGAATATCAGCTAAAAGCCGGTGGCATAGCTATAGATCTTACATTTACTTCTCCATTACTCATGGATGATCTGGATCTTATGGCGCGTCCGGTTTCTTACATTTCAGTAAAAACCAGGCCTAATGATGGCAAATCGCATAAAGTTCAGGTGTATTTGGGAGCAGCGTCAGCGATCGCCGTAAACGAATCCAGCCAGGAAGTTACTTCAGAAAAGGGAAGTACGAAAGACTTGGATTTCTTAAAAGCCGGTACGGTAGAGCAGCCAATATTAGAGAAAAAAGGCGATAATTTAAGGATCGATTGGGGATATATGTACTTCGCAGTTCCTAAATCCGCAAATGCAAGTCAGTCAGTTACCGCAGCTTCAGAGGCTACTGCAAATTTTGCTTCAGGTAAGGATATGAAAACAAAAGCTAAAGGCACCAATTTAATGCTGAATACTGTTTTTGCTGAAGAGACTATTTCCGGAGAAAAAGAATATATGGTCATGCTTGGGTACGATGATATTTACTCAATTAATTACTTCGGAAATAAACTACGACCATGGTGGAACATCGATGGTAAAAATACAATTGAAGCTGAATTGGAAAAAGCGTATACCGAATACGATGATGTTTTGGATAAGTGTGAAGATTTCAATGAAAAACTATATGAGGACGGTGTAAAAGCCGGAGGCGAAAAATATGCTGAAGTTTTAGAAATTGCCTATCGTCAGGCCATTGCTGCCCATAAATTAACCAAAAGTCCAGACGGGGAAATCCTTTTTCTTTCTAAAGAAAACTTTAGTAATGGCTCGATAAATACTGTAGATGTTACGTATCCATCGGCGCCTTTATTTCTAATTTATAATCCAGATCTTTTAAAAGGGATGCTTAACGGAATTTTCTATTATTCTGAAAGTGGAAAATGGAAAAAACCATTTCCGGCACACGATTTAGGAACATATCCAATTGCCACCGGGCAAACGTATGGCGAAGATATGCCCGTAGAAGAATCTGGGAATATGGTAGTATTAACTGCGGCAATCGTAATGGCCGAAGATGATGCATCCTATGCTAAAAAACACTGGGAGAGCTTAACCGAGTGGACCAAGTATTTAACCGAAGCCGGTTTAGATCCCGCCAACCAGTTATCTACCGATGATTTTTCAGGTCACCTGGCACGTAACGCTAATCTAGCGGTAAAAGCAATTATGGGAGTAGGAAGTTATGGATATATGGCCGACAAATTAGGGGAGAAAGCGGTTGCCCAAGAATATACCACTAAAGCCAGAAATATGGCTAAAGAATGGATGGAACTTGCTGATGCCGGTGATCATTATGCCTTAACTTATGATGATAAAAGTACCTGGAGCCAAAAGTATAATCTGGTTTGGGATAAAGTGATGGATCTGGAAATTTTCCCACAGGAAGTTTTTGATACCGAACTGGCTTATTACAAAAAGAAGCAAAATGAATACGGACTTCCTTTAGATAACCGTGCAGATTATACAAAATCAGATTGGGTATACTGGACGGCAAGTTTAGGAGATGATACAAGCTTTAGATATTTTGGAGATCCCATGTACAAATTCGCTGTAGAAACTAAAAACCGGGTACCTATGAGTGACTGGCACTATACCAGTAGCGGTGATCAGAGAGGTTTCCAGGCACGTAGTGTTGTGGGAGGATATTATATCAAACTATTAAAAGATAAATGGGAATAGGCCTTCGCCTATCCCTTTTATCTTATCCGAAAATCATCCGACAATTTAACCACCACCATACAATGAGAGGCTATTTTAAAACTTTAGTAGTTGTTCTGGGAATAGCAGGCTTGATATCTTGTAAAAAAGATGAGCAAGCTGAATCTTCTTTTACTGCTGAAGTAGTAAATATTCCAGATACTACTAAAACCAATCAATTTTATAGGGGCAATCGTATGCCTTTACAATCCAGTGTTTTTATAAAACTTCCGGTGGGAGCGGTAAAACCTAAAGGCTGGTTAGCCGAGTGTCTATCAAGGCAGACCGATGGTTTAAATGGTCACCTTGGTGAGATTAGTGCCTGGTTGCAAAAAGAAGATAATGCCTGGCTTTCCAAAGATGGCTCTGGCGCCTGGGGATGGGAAGAAGTCCCTTACTGGCTAAAAGGCTACGGCAATATGGCTTATATCATGGAAGATCAAAAAATGATCGAAGAAACCAAGTCCTGGATAGAAGCAGCACTTGCCAGTCAACGTGAAGATGGAAATTTTGGCCCTAAGCGTTTTGGAGAAGATGGTACTCAGGATTTCTGGTCGAACATGATCATGTTGTATTGTTTGCAATCCTACTATGAATATAGCCAGGATGAAAGAGTAATTGATTTAATGACGAACTATTTTAAATTTCAGCTGGAAATTCCAGATGAAAAATTTTTAAGCAAAAGTCATTACTGGCAACGTATTCGAGGCGGTGATAATTTATATAGTGTCATGTGGCTTTATAATCGTACCGGAGATAAATTCCTTTTAGAACTCGCAGAAAAAATTCATAGAAATACAGCAGATTGGGGAAAGCGAGACAATACTTTAGACGAAATAAATAACTGGAAAGAAACGCGAGAAGGTAAAGAATGGCCAGACTGGTTTGGAGATCTTGTAGACTGGCATAATGTAAATGTAGCGCAGGCTTTTAGAGAACCGGCACAGTATTCACAATTAAGCCATGACAAAAAAGACCTCGAGGCTACTTATAAAGATTTTAAAATAATCCGTGATCATTTTGGGCAGGTTCCCGGCGGAATGTTTGGAGCCGATGAAAATGCCAGACCGGGTTACGATGATCCAAGACAGGGAATCGAAACCTGCGGTGTGGTAGAGCAAATGAACAGTAACGAACAGTTAATAAGAATTACCGGGGATACCTTTTGGGCAGATCATACCGAGGAAGTAGCATTTAATACCTTTCCGGCAACCATGATGCCCGATTTTAGATCATTACGCTATATCACGAGCCCAAATATGGTGGTAAATGACGATAAAAATCATCGCCCAGGGATTATGAATGATGGACCATTTTTAATGATGAATCCATTTAGTTCCCGTTGTTGCCAGCATAACCACGGGCAGGGCTGGCCGTATTTAATCGAAAATCTCTGGATGGCCACACCAGATAATGGTTTGGCTGCGGTAATTTATTCTCCAGGTACGGTAAAGGCAAAAGTTGCCGGTGGGGAAGAGGTCAGCATTACTTCAGAAACTAAATATCCATTTGAGGATCAGTTGCAGTTTAGTATACATACTTCTTCGCAAGAACATAAAGAATATCCATTGTATTTCAGAATTCCGGGCTGGTGTACAAAAGCTTCAGTTAAAGTGAATGGAGAAGAAATAGAAGCAACTCCTGAAGCCGGGAAGTACATTAAGCTAAACCGTGACTGGAAAGATGGGGACCAAATTACACTTGTTTTTCCGATGCAATTGAAAGTCCGCCGATGGCAAAAAAACCATAACAGCGCAAGCGTAGATTATGGACCATTGACCTTTAGCTTAAAAATCGATGAAAAATATATCGAAAAGCGAAGTGATGAAACCGCAATCTGGGATTCTAAATGGCAGGAAGGCGTAGATCAGGCAAAATGGCCCTCGTATGAGATTTACCCGGATTCTCCCTGGAATTACGCTTTGGTCTTAAACGAAAATCCTGAAGATTCTTTTGAGGTGATTAAAAAATCCTGGCCGGCAAATAATTTTCCGTTCACGGTAAATAATGCACCATTGGTTTTAAAAACCAAAGCAAAACAAATCCCAAACTGGACGATCGATCAATATGATTTGGCGGGAGAGCTTCAGGATAGTCCTGTGAAATCATCTGAAGCAATTGAAACCGTGGAACTGGTCCCAATGGGAGCTGCCAGGTTAAGAATTAGTGCTTTCCCGGTGATTGGAGAAGGTGAAAATGCTAAAAACTGGGAATAATTTTATAAAAAATATACATCGAAATTTTAGAATTTCAGCATAAAAAAATAAACAAGATAACATGAATTTACTGAAAAAATCGGCTGTATTTATACTTGCAGGCATTCTTAGTGTAGGCTGTAAGGATGAAAAAAAAGCAGCTGAAAATAACCAGAATAAACCAGAGGCGATCTTAACTACGCGTTGGACCAATAAGGTAGATCCGCAAAATGTTTTACCAGAATATCCAAGACCTATACAAAAGCGTGAAAACTGGGAAAATCTAAATGGATATTGGGAAGTAAGTTTAGAAAAGACCGATAAAACTACTTTTTCTGAAGCTTTAGAAGATTCGATTTTGGTGCCTTTTGCGGTAGAATCTTATTTATCAGGGATTATGAAAACTTCAGATAATTTGGTGTATCGAAAGCTTGTCAGTATTCCAAAAGAA
>CETG01190347.1_pt1 | contig 22332 bp, 22 predicted proteins | sample 361471 | NCBI WGS metagenome assembly CETG01 (sample SAMEA2622696, study PRJEB7988) | marine metagenome | isolation source: saline water (ENVO:00002010), including | reverse complement strand
GCTTACAACTACAAATAAAGTAGAAACAATATTCTTATTTATTCTTTTTAATGTATCTTCTATTCCAACTGGATCAATATTATCAATAAAATGAAAATTCAAACCATTTCCATACTTTTGAATAGCCTCAACTATTAATAAAGGTCCTAAGCCACTTCCACCTATTCCAATCCACAAAACATCTGTAAATTTTTCATTTTTATCAGTTGAGATTTTTCCAGATAAAATGTTATTACCAAAATCACGTATAGATGATATCTCATTTTTAATATTTAATGAAATATTTTCATTTGGTGCTAACCCAGGGTTCCTAAGCCAATAATGTCCAACAAGCCTATTCTCTTGTTTATTAGCAATACTTCCTTTCTCTAATTCATTCATTGAATTAATCGCTTTATTAAATAATGGAGATATATCTTCTATATCATTTGAGTTTATTTTCATTCTACTTATATCTATCCACATACCTAAGTCGTCATTAAACCAAAGTAGCTTGCAAAATCTTTCCCATTGAATCTGGGTATTATTAGAGCTGAATTCAGGCAAGTTCATTATGTATTAGAAATTATGAAAAAATAAGTTAGTAATTGTAGAAATCATAGATTAAACAGCGCTCAATGAAAAGTGTAGTGAATTAAGAAAAACTCTTTGATTAAGCTGACTGGATTAAAATAGTATCAATCTTAATAATAATACTATATTCTTAACTTAGATCTGTATTTGGTTTTTTTTATTTCTTGATATCTTAAAAATTCAATATATAATTAAGATATATTTTTTTATTAGGTCGTAAAATCAACATGGTTAAAGGATGTGAGGACAATGATTTAGTATTAAACAAAAGGGAGTCTCTTAATAGTTTAATTGTTCCAGATATAGATATCCCTTATGTTAAACCAAAAATAAACCTTGGAATCTTAGCTTCTGGAAATGGGTCTAATTTTGAAGCTGTTGTTAAATCATCCAGAGAAAATAAACTAAATGCCAATATCAACTTACTTATTGTGAATAATAAAAACTGTGGAGCAATAGAAAGGGCTAAGAGATTAGCAATTAAATATGAATACTTAGATCATCGTGATTTTAGTTCAAGAGAAAAATATGACATTGAGCTTATAAAAATCTTTAATTCGGCAAATGTAGAAGCTATTGCAATGGCTGGATGGATGAGAATAGTTACATCAACTTTGATAGATAATTATCCTGAAAGAATTATTAATATACACCCTTCCTTACTTCCTAATTTCAAAGGAATAAATGCGATTGATCAAGCATTAAACGCAGGTGTAAAGATAACAGGATGTACAGCACATATAGTTGAAAAAGACGTTGATGCTGGAGAGATAATCTGTCAAGCTGCAGTTAAAATTGATAAAAATGATAATACAGAAACTTTAAGAAGAAAAATACAATCTTATGAACATAGAATATTCCCTCTTGCAATTTCCCTTGCAGCAATCAATTGGAGAATTAATACTAAGGATAATATGGATATATAGGTAAACCTATCTCTTGAGAAATTCCAGCCATGATATTTAAATTTTGAACTGCCTGACCAGCTTGTCCTTTTAACAAGTTATCTATAACACACATTAGAACTAAACGCCCAGACCTCTTATCTACTTGTAGAGATAACATTGCTTTATTTGTTTGCTTAACCCACTTAGTGGAAGGGTAAGTACCCACAGGTAAAACTTCTACAAAGGGGTGATTTCTATAAAAAGAATTAACCAATGTTTTGCAGTCTTCAGCTGTCAAACCTGGATCCCTTAAGCGAGCGTAAACAGTCGAAAGAATACCTCTAACCATAGGAACTAAATGAGGCGTGAACTGTAATTGAATTGAATGACCAGCAATTTGTGATGATATTTGTTCTATTTCAGGAGTATGCCTATGACCTATTACTCCATAAGGGGAAATTGAATCAGAACATTCTGCAAAAAGCAAATGCTCTTTTGGAACTCTTCCTCCTCCTGATGTCCCAGATTTTGCATCAATAATCAAACCATCAAGATCAATTAATCCTTGTCTCAAAAATGGAATAAGTGCTAACAATGAAGCCGTTGGGAAACATCCAGGACATGAAACTAGTTTTGCTATAGAAATATCTTCAAAATTCAATTCGGGAAGACCATAAATAGCCTCCTGGCATAATCTATAATCATTTCTTGGCTTTGATGAATTTGGTTGATAAATTTCACGCCATTGGTCAAGTGATCTAAAACGATAATCAGCTGACAAGTCTAAAACCCTTATATTTTGTTCTAAAAGCTTTGGAGCCAAGTTACTGGCAACTCCATTAGGCAAGCTTAGAACTGCAAAGTCAGCGACTTTTGAAATTAATTCCGGCTTGGGAGATTGAATGATTGGGTCTTCATTTAATGGTAAAAAAGGACAAAGATCGTTCCATTTAGAGCCTGCGGAGCGTTCCCCTCCTAAAAATGAAATTTCAAAATTAGGATGTTCTTTTAATAACCTTATTAATTGCAGGCCTCCAAATCCAGTGGCTCCTATGATTGCAATTTTATTTACATCAGACATAAGTAAAGCGATAGCAGCTTGAGCTAGGTTGATTAAATTAAACTTGCCTATTTAGGCTTATAGTTTAATGTTTCACAATTTAGTAAATCAATGTAATTGATTTACAGCCATACAAAAAAAAATTTGAATTCTACTGATTCCATTGATATCCGTTTTGACGAGATAGCAGATGCACTTGCAGCCATAAGAAATGGTGAATGTGTTGTAGTTGTTGATGATGAAAGGAGAGAAAATGAGGGAGATCTAATTTGTGCCGCTCAATTTGCTACACCACAGCAAATAAATTTTATGGCAACAGAAGGAAGAGGTTTGATATGCCTAGCAATGCAAGGAGATCGATTAGATCATCTTGACTTACCTTTAATGGTAGATAGAAATACAGATTCCAATCAAACAGCATTCACTGTAAGCATTGATGCAGGTCCTGAGTTTGGAGTATCAACTGGAATTTCAGCTGAAGATCGTGCAAGAACAATTCAAGTGGCAATAAATCCTGATATAAATCCAAACTCCCTTAGAAGACCAGGTCATATATTCCCTCTAAGAGCCAAAAAAGGGGGAGTTCTAAAAAGAGCAGGTCATACAGAAGCCGCAGTTGATTTGTCTCTTTTAGCAGGTCTTACTCCAGCTGGAGTAATTTGCGAAATTCAAAATCCAGATGGATCAATGGCTAGATTGCCAGAATTAACTGAATATGCAAAAGAATGGAAACTAAAAATTATTTGTATTGCAGATTTAATTAGATATAGGTTAGAAAATGAGAGATTTGTATATAGAAAAGCAATTGCTAATTTACCAAGTCAATTTGGAGATTTTGAAGCTATTGGATATAAAAATGAACTAGATGGAACAGAGCATATAGCAATTGTTAAAGGAGACAGAAATTCACTTAAAGAACCAGTATTAGTAAGAATGCATTCAGAATGTCTTACAGGGGATGCTTTTGGCTCATTAAGATGTGATTGCAGGCCTCAACTAGAAGCAGCTTTAGCAAGAATATCCCAAGAAGGTGAAGGAGTAGTTGTTTACCTAAGGCAAGAAGGTAGGGGTATTGGTTTAATTAATAAATTAAAAGCTTATAGTCTTCAAGATAATGGTCTAGACACAGTTCAAGCTAATGAGAAGTTGGGTTTTCCTGCTGATCTAAGGAACTATGGGGTGGGAGCACAAATACTAACGGATCTAGGTATAAATAGATTAAGGTTACTTACTAACAACCCTAGAAAAATTGCAGGCCTTGGTGGTTATGGATTGCAAGTAGAAAGCAGAGTTCCTTTAGTAATATGTCCTAGTGATCACAATGCAGAGTACTTAGAAGTCAAGAAAGAAAAACTTGGACATATGATAGGTGAAGAGTATAAAGATAATAGTTTTATAGTAATTTTTTGGGACGCTAATATTAGTAATACTGAATTTCTAAAAGAATTTAAGACGAAAATTAGTTTATTAGCCTCAAACAATCTATTAGAATTAAGAACAGAAAATTCCCCGAGATTAATAGCATTATTGCAAAGCCCTATATTTGTTTGGAGGTTAAAAACTAAAATGTCAGATACCGATCAAGTTGTTAAAAAAATAAACCTAAATTCTATAAATAATTTATTGAAGGAAATTGGGGAATTAGAGATCACAAAGAGGATAGGAATACTCAAAACATATAATAAAGAGCAAGCATTTCATCCCTCACAAAATATAATCACGGAAGAAAAAGATATAAGAGAATTTAAATCTAGTAAAACTTTTCTTCCTTCAGAATTATTGGACAATAAAAAACCCTTAATAATTATTTGGTCATGATTAAATTTATTTGATTTCTACGCTAATAATTTTAGTACCGTTTTTCAAAAGCAGCATAGTTTCTATATCATCAGTTCTTCCAAATACAGTATGTACTCCATCAAGATGTGGTTGTGGTTCATGAACTATAAAAAATTGACTTCCTCCAGTATTTTTCCCCGCATGTGCCATAGATAAAGAGCCTTTTAAATGCTTATTTTTGTTTATTTCACAATCTATTTGATAACCTGGACCACCTGTTCCTGGTATACCACTTGCCCCTTCACGAGTATTTGGGCATCCACCTTGAGCCATAAATCCATCTATTACTCTATGAAAAGCTAAGCCATCGTAAAATCCTTCGTTTATTAGTTTTACGAAGTTTTCTACAGTTTTTGGTGCGTCAGTTTCAAATAATTCTATCTCAATTTTTCCAACTTCTGTCGTCATAATAGCTTTAGTCATGACTGCAATAAAAAATTAATTAATTTAATTATAAATAAAATATTGTGTATTTTTATAAAATCATTCTAATTATCAGAAAACAAAATTATAAAGATCTTATTTAAAGGAGATTTTCTAAATCTTTTCTTATATTTTCTAGATCGTCAGACTTAGATTGTTGTAAAGTTTCAATATCATCAGCTTCAAAGTTATTCCAATCACTTACATCCAGATTTGATTGAGGAGGGGAAATCAATAATCTATCTTCTTGAGATTTGGGAATAAAGCCTTTCTCAACTAATCGAGCTTCATATCCAGACTGAGAGCAGAAAGTCTCAATTTCATCTCTACTAACTCTTTCGACTGATGGACAGGGAAAGTCTTGAGCCTCTAATAATCCACAATATCTTTCTGCATCATCCTTATCTTCAAACATAATCACAACTGTTTTATCCTTTATTTCCAACGAATGAATACCTTCATTATCTTTACCAGAGTCATATAAAAGGACATGAACTTGCATTAAAAAAATTTCTTACCAATTAATATTATATATATGTAATCGTAAATAGTTTTACAATTAATTATTGTTCAGTAGATAATTCCTGCAGTCTTCTATAGAGAGCATATTCTGCTTCACTTACTTCAAGTGGTACAACTATGACTATTTCCACGAATTGATCTCCTCTCTGATTATTAAATTCAAGACCTCTACCTCTTAACCTCAATAACCTTCCACTTGAAGAATTTGGAGGGACTTGCAACGTAACGCTACCAGTAATTGTTGGTATTTCGACCGCACACCCTAAAAAGGCATCTGGAGGTAATAATTCCAACCTATATAAAACTCTTAAGCCATCAATTCTTAGGCCTTCTTCGGTTTGAACTCTTAATTGAATAAAGTGATCTTTATTGCCGAATGCAACTCCAGGAAGCCTAAGTCTCCATCCATCTCCAGCAAATGGTGGTGTAAATATCTGAACAATTGTTCCATCCTGCAATTCTAAATCTACATATGTTCCATTTAAAGCTTCATCAATATTTAAATCAATAATAGTTTCCAAATCTTCATAAGCATGAATAGGTGGGGGAGGTGATTCTGAAGTTACTGGCCAATCTTTTGTTGGGGAGAATTCTATTTCTTCTTGATGAATAGTTTCTTCATAGATTTGTCCAGGGTGTTCGTCAGAATGAATATTTTCAATACCTAAAACTATAGAAATATATTCTTCATAAGAAGGGAATCCATCTGCAAAGGGATCTTCTGACTTATTTAAATATTGCTCATTCTTTTCCCATGATTGACGTCTTGCGGGATCACTCAAAACGGCATATGCCTCATTAATTAATTTAAATCTTTCTTCCGCATCTGCATCATTATTATTTAAATCAGGATGCCACTTACGGGCTTCTCTTCTAAAAGCACGTTTTATTTGTACCAAATCACTATCAGGAGATAATCCCAAAAGTGACCAATAGTCTGGTTTAACGGTAGATGTCATTATCCCAACGATCTAAATCACGACGACTGTTTCGTCTTGGAGGATCATCAAAATCTCTATTAGGATTATCCCAAGGATCATCATCCCAATAATCATCTGAAAATAATTCGTCTTTTAGTGATCCAAAAGTACTTTTAATACCTTGAAGAGGATTAGAGTCATTATTTCTTTCAGCAGATAATCTTCTATTTAATCCAAATAAAGCTTCTTGAAGAGCACCAGTAGCTTGATCTAATTCATTAACTTCATTTAATTCTAAAAGATCTTGTACCTCTCTCATGCAAAGTTCTACTGATCTCTGTTGACGCTCTGCGCCATATGGACCAAGTTCTAAAGCGGCATCCCTTAAACGACGCTCAGCTTGAGCTACTAATGTCAGAGCGTTATTTGTTCTATCTATTGAAACTCTTCGGCGTCGGTCTTCAGAAGCTTTAGATTTTGCTTCATCAATTAATCTCTTAACCTCTTCTTGATTAAGATTTGAACCTCCTGAAATACTTACTGTTTGTTTTCTTCCAGTTGTTTTGTCTGTGGCACTAACTTCTAGCATTCCATTCGAATCAATATCAAAAGCAATCTGAACCTGAGGAACACCTCTAGGAGCTGGGGGGATCCCAGATAATTTAAATTTACCAAGAGATTTATTGTCTGTAGCTAATTGTCTCTCTCCTTGCCATACATGAACTTCAACTGAAGATTGATTAGCTTCTGATGTACTAAAAACATCAGATTGCCTTACTGGAATTGGAGTATTTCTCGGTATTAAAACTTTCATTAACCCTCCAAAAGTCTCAAGACCTAAAGAAAGTGGTGTTACATCATTAAGTAATAGATCTCTTAGTTCACCGGTAATAATTCCTGCCTGTACAGCCGCTCCAATAGCGACAACCTCATCAGGATTTACAGATTGACAAGGTTGGTTAGGTACTAATGTCGCGACGAGCTGTTTAACCATTGGCATCCTAGTACTACCACCAACCAAAACAACTTCATCAATATCATTTGCAGACCAGCCTGAATCATCTATTACTGTCTGAACAGGATCTAAAAGTCTATCTAATAGATCGTTACAAAGGGCTTGAAAAGATTGTCTATCTAATGTGGTTTCAATATGCAGAGGACCGTCTTTTCCAGTAGAAATAAAAGGAAGAGAAATCGGAGTTGATTGAACACCTGAAAGTTCCTGCTTAGCTTTTTCTGCAGCTTCAGAAAGACGTTGAAGAGCTTGGCGATCTCTACGTAAATCAGACCCATGCTGTTTGAGAAAATCTTCTGCAAGCCAATCAACGATTCTCTGGTCAAAATCATTTCCACCTAGTTGAGTATCTCCAGAGGTGGCCTTAACATCAAAAACTCCATTAGCAATACTCATTAATGAAACATCAAAAGTTCCACCTCCTAAATCAAAAACAAGCACTCTTCTAAATGAACTTTTATCAAAACCATAAGCAAGAGCTGCTGATGTAGGTTCATTTAAAATCCTTTCTACATTGATTCCTGCAAGCAAAGCAGCGTCTCTAGTTGCCTGTCGCTGAGCATCATTAAAATAAGCAGGAACTGTAATTACAGCTGAATCAACTTGCTCTCTTAAATAAGTTTCTGCATCATCAATTAATTTTCTAATTATGCTTCCTACTAGTTCCTCAGGTGCATACTCTCTTTCAGTTACAGGACATGTAACTCGAACATTACCCTCATCATTCGCTCGTAAATTATATGGGACGGTAAGACTGTTATCTTCTAATTCATCCCAAGCTCTTCCAACAAATCTCTTTAAATTTGAAAAAGTATTTTTTGGGTTTAAAACTAATTGCCTTCTAGCCAATTGCCCTACAAGTAATTCAGAGTCTTTGGAATATCCCACCACTGAAGGAGTCGTTCGACTTCCCTCAATATTTGAAATCACGACAGGTCTACCTGCCTCTAATACCGCCACAACGGAATTAGTCGTCCCTAGGTCAATTCCAACAATTCGTCCCATAGAAATAATTATGGAATCTCAACCTTATAACTATTTAAACTATTAATATTTTTTTTGGTAGTGAGGCTGACCGAAGTTACTAGACTGTTAAACCTTAAAATAAATACATTTGAAAGATATCCGGTTCGAATTAGTGACTTCTGAAAAAGAAAGCAAATTCCTATTGAAAAGAAGAGGGAGCACAGAAAAAATCATTGATATTGGTTTTAAAAACCTTGCAATTTCAATGGCAGCAACGGTTGGAGTAATTTTATTTGCAATTTTCACAGTTGTTTTCATCGAATCAACCGAATCAATGGGTAGATATGGTCTGAAATTTTTGTTTACGTCTAATTGGAATCCAGTAACTGATGAGTATGGAGCCTTCACAGCAATATATGGAACATTACTTACTTCATTTGCATCTTTATTGATAGCCGTTCCACTTGGAGTTGGTACAGCTATTTTCATAACAGAGAATATTCTTCCCAAGAAATTAAGAGACATAATAGGAATTATGGTCGAATTATTAGCTGCTATTCCATCAGTTGTTTTAGGGTTATGGGCAGTTTTTGTTTTAGAACCATTTATTAGACCATTATTAAAATTGTTATATGTTTGGTTTAACTGGATACCTTTCTTTAACAGTGAACCAATTGGGCCTGGTATAGCACCAGCTATATTGATATTAGTAGTGATGATACTACCGATAATTACTTCAATTTCTAGAGATTCACTAAATCAAGTGCCACAAAAGCTAAGACAAGCTGCCTATGGAATAGGAGCAACAAGATGGGCCACTATTTTCAATGTAATGCTCCCAGCGGCAATTTCTGGCATTACAGGAGGAATACTTTTAGCACTTGGAAGAGCCATGGGTGAAACAATGGCAGTAACAATGATTATTGGTAATTCTAATAATTTTAGTTGGTCAATTTTCTCTCCTGGCTACACAATAGCGGCTATGCTTGCAAATCAATTTGGAGAAGCAGATGGAAGTCAAGTTTCATCATTAATGTATGCAGCATTTATACTTATGATTCTTACATTAATACTAAATATATTTGCACAATGGATGGTTAAAAAATTAAGTCTTAAATACTAAAGAATAGAATATTATTTATTAACAATGAATTCCGAACTAAGATTCAAGCCTAGATTAAAAAGGAATCTTTCTGAAAGTTTCTTCACAATACTTTCAGGAGTATTTGCATTAATTGCTATTTTACCATTAATTTTTGTTATTGCTTACGTAATAGTAAAAGGAGGGTCACAAATAAATTGGGATGTATTAACACTTGAACCACAACCACCTGGTGATGATCTTCAAAATGCGGGTGGAATTGGCAACGCAATAGTAGGTACTTTTATAATTTCAACTATTGCATCTTTAATATCAATACCAATAGGAATTGGAGGAGGTGTATATCTTGCAGAATATTCAAAGGGAGGTTCTTTTTCCAAATTCATTAGATTTGGAACAAATGTGCTTGCCGGTGTTCCATCTATAATTGCAGGTGTATTTGTTTATGCCGTAATTGTAGTAACAAAGGTAATTATGGGTTCCATGTTTAGTGGAATAGCAGGTGGAATTGCTTTATCAATTTTAATGTTACCTACAGTAATTAAAACTACTGATGAAGGACTAAAACTAGTATCTGATGACTTAAGAAAAGCATCATTGGGAGTTGGTGCCTCAATGTTTACAACAATAATTAAAATAACCTTACCAGCAGCTCTTAAATCTATTGCCACAGGAGTTGTTTTAGGTCTAGCCAGAGCAGCAGGTGAAACTGCTCCATTAATTTTTACTGCGCTTTTTTCTTACTATCACATAAATGGAATCAATGATATTTTTTATGAGATGAGCTCGCTATCAGTATTAATTTATAATTTTGCGCTAGAACCATATAAAGCACAAAATGAATTAGCGTGGGCTGCATCATTTATACTTGTTATTTTATTACTGGCAATGAATATATTATCTAAGTATATTAGCAATTTAGCATCTAAGAACTAGTTGAACTACAATATACTTATACTCATTAATAACTTTTTAAAAAGAGATTCATGATAGAGATCAAAAAAAGTAAAAAAAAACAACAAGTATGTATATCAATAGAAAATGTAACTATTAGCTATGAAAATCATGAAGCAGTTCGTAATATATACTGTGAAATACCTAGATCTAAAGTAACAGCATTAATAGGCCCTTCAGGATGTGGGAAATCAACTGTTTTAAGGGCATTAAATAGGATGAATGATCTTATTTTGGGATGTTCACTTAAAGGGCGAGTAATGTTTGAAGGCATTGACATATATGCCTCATATATTGATCCAGTTGAAGTTAGAAGAAGGATTGGGATGGTCTTTCAACAGCCAAACCCATTCCCAAAAAGTATTTATGAAAACATAGCATTTGGCGCAAGAATAAATGGCTATGCAGGAGACATGAACGAATTAGTCGAGAAATCCTTAAGAAAGGCAGCATTATGGGACGAGTGCAAAGATAAACTAAATGAAAGCGGGTGTTCTTTATCAGGCGGACAACAACAAAGACTATGCATTGCCAGAACAATTGCAATTGAACCAGAAGTAATTTTAATGGACGAACCATGCTCAGCATTAGACCCTATTTCCACATTAAAGATTGAAGAAACAATTCATGAATTAAAGAATACTTATACAATAATTATAGTGACTCATAATATGCAGCAAGCTTTGAGAGTAAGCGATATGACTGCTTTCTATAATGCAGAAATTGATCAAAATTCATCTGGTGGAAAGGTTGGATATCTTGTTGAATATGACAAAACAGACAAAATATTTAATTCACCAGCTCAAAAAGCAACACAAGATTATATATCAGGGAGATTTGGCTAATTTAAATTATTAGTTGTTATTGATTTGCCTTTTATTTTATAAATAAAAACTATTATTATTGTAAAGTAAATACTAAACTAATAAATAATTATTTTGCTTCTAATTGTTAATTAAATAATCATCAATTGTTAATATATTAACGGAGAGAGAGGGATTCGAACCCTCGATAAGGTTGCCCCTATACAGCATTTCCAGTGCTGCGCCTTCAACCACTCGGCCACCTCTCCAAAGTACTAGGCAAATTTGAATATGCGAAGTTCTTATTAAAGAATATATATGAAACCAACTCAGAAATTGATAATTTTCTTGAATCAACAAGTTTGCAATACGGAAATTCAGCGTGAGCAGCAAACTAATACCAAGACAACTGACAAATTATAGATATGGGGTAAGGCCTCATCATGTGTTTGGAATTAAAAACCTTAAAGCATAGATTTAAAATTTGATAAGAAAAGCCCTCGTTCAAAACCAAATGAAAACTTGGTATGCAAATAAAAGGAGTAATAATGGAGAAAAGAGTAAAGCGTGAGATTATTAATATAAGAGGTATAGCTATTAATTTCTTTTATTTAGGAATTATCAAAAACGTTTGAAAGCAATCACTATGAATCAAAAACACTGCGAGTTTTCCGCTAAACATTCTGGCCTTAATCAATCAGAGATTGAGAAACTATATGAGATATCGAAATTAGCCGCTCTAGAAGGAGGGAAGATACTTATGAAAAACTATGGAAAAATAAGAAAAATATCCAATAAAAGTAATATCGGGGATCTTGTTACTAATGCTGACATAGAAGCAGAAGAAACAATAATAGATTTCTTAAATAGTAAAACACCAGAAATTCCTATGCTTGCAGAAGAAAGTGGTTATAAAGGTGATAAAAAAGCTCTAAAATGGTGCATTGATCCATTAGATGGAACGACTAATTATGCGCATGGCTTCCCATTCTTCGCATCTTCAATAGGTCTAACATTTAATGACAAACCCTTTTTAGGTTCAATATCTGTACCATTTTTTAATGAGCTATACTCAGCCGCTCCTGGGATAGGTTCGTTTTGTAATAAGCAAAAAATTGAGGTTTCTATTTGCTCATCACTAATTAATAGTTTATTAGTTACAGGTTTTGCTTATGATAGACAAACATCTATTGAAAACAATTATTCTGAATTTTGCTTGTTAACTAATAAAACCAGAGGTGTTAGAAGAGCTGGAGCTGCAGCAGTTGATCTTGCTTTTGTTGCTGCTGGAAGACTAGATGGTTATTGGGAAAGAGGATTATCACAATGGGATATAGCTGCAGGTGTACCAATTGTGGAGCTAGCCGGAGGGACCGTAAGTAATTACCCAACAGGCATGTTTGATCTAACCTCTGGAAGAATTCTTGCCTGTTCGCCAGGCATTGAAAATGAACTTAAGTTAGAGCTAAGTAAAGTTAAACCACTTAATTTAATGGATATAGGTGCAAAAGCAGATCAGAACATGGGATCCTAAATAAGAAAGAAAAACCTGGTAAGTGAAATTGCAAACTGTATTGGGAGCCAAAGACCTTAACCCTAAGCAAGTTGAAATAAATCATTTGCTTTCGAAAGAATTAGCAATGGTATATAAAAAATGGGGATATGAGGAAGTAGCTCCACCAATCCTTGAAAGGATGCCAACTTTAATGGCAGGAGGAGCAATAGCTAATGACGACATAATAAAAGTAGTAGCCGATGAAGCACTTGGGCTAAGGCCGGAGATGACTGCGTCAATAGCTCGAGCTGCGTCAACTAGATTTGCAAATAAACAAAGACCATTGAGATTATGGTCATCAGGAATAATTTACAAAAACAAAGAAGCCATAGAAAGAGGAACATTTATTGAAGAGAGGCTTCAAAGTGGTGTTGAATTATTTGGCGTAAATGAAATTAGTGCTGAAATAGAATTACTAATAATTTTACTAGAGTCATATCAGAGACTAAATATAAATAAAATCTATAAGCCAACTTTATTAATTGGGCATACAAAATTATTCGATCTAATATTGTCAGAACTAGAACCAGAAACAAGAAATATAGCGAGAGGTATACTTACAAAATATGATAAGCTTGATCTAGAAAACTTAAAAATTGACCGTAATAAAAAAAATAAATTAAAGAAGATATTAGAGCTTAGGGGAGAATCATTCAAGGTAATAGAAGAACTTAGGAAAATATATGGTGAAAATGTAATATTAAAGAAACTTATTAGATTGTTTAAAGTCATAGAACCAATTTCAAATAAGGAAAAAGTAGATATACAACTAGATCCTACATTCCTTCCCCATTTCGAATTATATAATGGATTAGTTTTTCAACTAGTATGCGAAACAAATACTAATCCTATTGTTATAGCGAGGGGAGGAAGATATGATGAAATTGTACGTACATTCAGTAAAGAAAAACAAGATGCTTCAGGAGTAGGGTTTAGCTTCGCTATAGATACAATTAGGGAATTAATAAAGGATTCTAAATTTAAAGAAGCCACTGGCAAATGTGTTTTAATTGCTTACGGTACTAATCGATGTTTTGAAGATACATTAGAACGACAAGAAGCATTACATTCTAGAGGTTTATCTACAATCATTGAGCACGAAGCTTTCACCTCTAAAGATTTAGCATTAGAGAAAATGCGATTGAGAGGATTAACTGAAATAGAATGGATTGATTAAAGATAAAAAAAAGTAAACCTTGAGATCAAGGTACGGAGAACAGAACATAAAAAAGTTGAGAATTACTTACATAACTTGTAGTATTAAAAAAAAAATTAAGACTCATGTCAGTGCTTGAAGAAGGCCAAATTCAAATTCACACTGAAAACATCTTCCCCATAATTAAAAAAGCTGTTTATTCAGATCATGAAATATTCCTAAGAGAGTTAGTAAGTAATGCTGTTGATGCTATTAACAAACGTAGAATGGTATCTATAGCTGGAGACTGTTTAGAAGGAGAAGAAGGAAATATTAATATAATAATCAACAGAGAAAAACATACTCTAACTTTTTCAGACAATGGAATTGGGATGACAACTGATGAAATAAAAAAATATATAAATCAAGTCGCATTCTCAAGCGCAGAAGAATTCCTAGAAAAATACAAAAAAAATGAAGATGGTTTTATAGGCCACTTTGGATTAGGTTTTTATTCATCTTTTATGGTTTCAAGCAATGTGGAGATAATAACTAAATCAGCAAAGCCTAATTCTACTCCTGTTAAATGGAGCTGTGATGGATCACCTAATTTTAAAATTACAGAAATAGAAAAAGAAGATATTGGTACAGATGTTATTTTATATCTTATGGAAGAAGAATATGAATATATAGAGCCAACAAGAATTAAAACACTAATTTCTAAATATTGTGATTTTATGCCTATAAAAATTCATCTAGACAATGATCAAATAAATAAAATGAATCCTCCATGGAGAAAAAGTAGTAATGAACTCGAAGATAAAGATTATATAGAACTATATAAATATTTATACCCTTTCCAAGGAGATCCACTTCTATGGGTACATTTAAATACAGATTATCCATACAATCTACAAGGTATTTTATATTTTCCAAGAATAACAGGTAGATCGGATTGGGAAAATGGTGAAATAAAATTATTTTGCAACCAAGTATTCGTTAGTGATTCGATAAAAGAAGTTGTACCAAGATATTTATTACCACTTAAAGGAGTATTAGATTCTACAGACATACCATTAAATGTAAGCAGAAGTGCACTTCAAACTGATAGAAGAGTAAGGTCAATAGGAAATTTTGTTGCAAAAAAAATTGCTGGAAAGTTAAAGCTATTAAAGGAAGAAAATCCAAAAAAATATGCTGAGATTTGGGACTCTATTTCTCCATTTATTAAAATTGGAGCAATGGAGGATGAGAAGTTCGCAGAACAAGTTGAAAATATAATTCTGTTTTCTACTAAATTAGATGCTAACAAAAAGGATGAGAAAGATTTAATAATATCTAATGATAAATTCTATACAACTATTAATTCTTATTTAAGCAGGTTAAAACAAGACTCTGACAAAAGAATAATCTACTGTACAGATGAGATTTCACAAAAGAATGCCCTTAATTTATGGACCAATCAAGGTGCTGAAGTTCTAATGACTGAAGCTGTAGTCGATACACAATTCATTCCATGGTTAGAATCAAGAAATAATGAATTAAAGTTCGTAAGAGTCGATTCTGAGATTAATTCAGAATTAGAGGAAGATAATAAAGAGTTGCTTGATAAAGATGGTGAAAGTGGTTCAGATCATTTAAGGAATATCATTAAAGATGCTCTCAATGATGAAAAGATAACAATAAAAGTTCAATCTATCGAGGGCGATAATGCTCCTCCTTCAATGATACTTCTTCCTGAGCAGATGAGAAGAATTAATGATATTGGTGCGTTAATGGAACAACGACTGCCTGGCTTACCTGATCATCATGTATTTGTTGTAAATAAAAAACATGTTCTTGTGGAGGGATTGCAAAAATTGAAAGGTAGTGCTTTGGTTATCAATTCAAGTGGTGACACTTCTGAAACTGAAAATTTAAGTAAAGAAATTGCTATCCATCTCTATGACATGGCAAAACTTTCAGTTGGGGGCTTGGAACCTAATGAAATAGCAGGGTTTCAGACTCGCAATTCGGATTTAATGGGTAAATTAATGAAAAAAGTCATATAGTTAATAACTTATAATAAATAGAATATACATTTTGTTCCAACAACAAAAATAAAAGCATGTCTAGAGTCTGCCAACTTACCGGTACTAAAGCAAATAATGGAATGTCAGTAAGCCATTCTCATATTCGAACCAAGAAATTACAACAAGCAAATTTGCAGCAGAGAAAGCTCTGGTGGGCAGAAGGGAATAGATGGGTAAAACTAAAGGTTACGACTCGTGCATTAAAGACGATTCAAAAAAAAGGTTTAGGCTCATATGCAAAATCATTGGGAGTAGATCTCAATAATTTTTAAGAAATAAAATTTAGTTTTTTAATGTACTCCTGTAAAAATTTCTTTAATATTTCACGAAATGATTTAATTTTATATCTATTAAATTATAATAATAAACTAAGTTCATCTCCATTCATAACAGATTTACTTTCAATTAATTTATTATTTATCTATCATCCAATAAAGAACAAAATCTTATTAAATTTCTTTTTTACTAAACGGGCTTATTCAATGCTGGTACTAGACATTTATAGAGTATTTAGAGTTATTAAAAGTGAAAAGGGCCAGCATCATAAAAAGGATATTAAAGAAATTAATATAGCCCAGAATAAAGAAATAGACCTAATAAAAATATTAGCACCTCAGACATAAATTTATCATGCATGCACTTTCTCTAGGTACATGGTTTATTCACATTGCAACTATATTTGAATGGACATTAGCAATTATGCTAATCAGTTTAATCGCAAGGAGGAATCAAAATAACAGCCTAAATTGGCTAGCAATTGCAATGCTTCCCAACTTAATAAGTGCTATGGCAGCTATAACATGGCATATTTTTGATAACAATGATTCACTTTATGGATTAGTTGTCCTTCAATCAATAATGACTGTTTTTGGTAATACAGCGATGGCTTTTGCTGCTTTTAATATTTACCAGTTGGAAAGAGAAAAGACATGTTGATTACTGCGCTATCAAACATCTCAATACTTAATGGGCTCTCATCAATTGACCCAACTCCATTTTTTATTCTCTCTTTAGTACCTTATTTGGCATTTCTGTTTTTTCTTCGAAAAACTCTGATAATTCCTAAAATCTCGATTTTAGGTTTTCAATTAACACTATTGTTTGTATTTATGACAATAGTATTTGCCATCTTTGCTAAATTAATTTATTCAGATGAACTTACGAATATTGACCCATTGCATGGTGCTGCAGAATCATTTCTTACCATAAGTGATGCCGTGATTGTCTTAGGATTTATTCCATTGCTTAAGAAAGAAGTAAAAAACTCTTAAGAGGATTCAATATTTATGTCAATTTTGTATTTTATAAAGGAAAATATAGGAGTAGATAAAAAAGGGTAATGATTACAACACTTCTGGCTGCAGCAGATCCAGTTACATTCCAATGGTCGCCTAAATGTGCCGTTGTAATGATCATATGTAATGTTCTTGCCTATGCCATAGCAAGGGCAAATATTGAGAAGCCTAATGAAGGATTCCCAATGCCTAACCCTCAATACTATGGCGGTTTAAGCCATGGTTCATTTGTTGCTGCCAACTGCCTAGGTCATGTCTTAGGAATAGGTTCAATACTAGGTTTAGCAGCAAGAGGAGTTCTATAAATTAGAACGTATTCTTAGACATAAAAAAACCATTGATTTAAATGGTTTTTTTATGTAATTCCTTGTGAATTAGAGGGATTAATAGTAATCGTTTCATCTTTAATCCAACCAAATCTATGACTGATTTTATTTGACATTTGAATAGGTGTTAATCCTAATGATTCTTTACTTTGATCAGGGCTTGCATGATCAACTAATTGATCGGGAATTCCTATCCTAAGTGTATTAACTGAAATATTTGCATCAGATAAAGATTCAACAATAGCTGCACCAAATCCACCTTCTAATGAGCCTTCTTCCATAGTTACAACCTTACCAATTCTTTGAGATAAAGGATGAATTAATGATCTATCTAAAGGCCTTAAAAATCTAGCATTTATAACGGTGGTAAGAACTCCTGACTCTCTTAATATTTTTGCAGTTTTAAGAGCTGGGGATACCATAGAACCATATGCAATTATTAATAAATCATCTCCTTCGATTAAAATTTCACCGTGTCCTATTTCTAAAGGTTCCCATCCTTCCTCCATTAATAAAACTCCTTCACCAGATCCTCTAGGAATTCTCAATGCGATAGGACCATTATGTTTAAGACAAGTCACTAACATTCGTTGAAGTTCTGCTTCATCCTTAGGTGCCATTACTGTGAAATTAGGAACTGACCTTAAATAGCTAATGTCATATTGGCCTTGGTGGGTAGGTCCATCAGCTCCAACTATTCCAGCTCTGTCAAGAACAAAAGTAACTGGAAGATTTTGAATGCCAACATCATGAATTAACTGGTCATAAGCTCTCTGTAAAAAAGTGCTATATATTGCAACAACAGGTTTTATTCCCTCACATGCCATGCCCGCAGCAAGTGTGACGGCATGTTGTTCAGCTATTCCAACATCTATATATTGATTTGGAATAGCCTTCTGTAATAGATCTAATCCTGTACCTGTTGCCATTGCTGCAGTTATACCAACTATTTTACTATCTTGTTCGCAAAGTTTTACTAAGGTTTGTCCAAAAACCTTACTATAGCTTGGAGGTTTTGGTTTGCTTGAAGGAATTGACTTACCAGTAGTTAAATCAAAAGAAGATTGAGCATGATATCCGACTTGATCTGCCTCGGCATAAGGATAACCTTTCCCTTTGGTTGTTAAAACATGAACTAAAACAGGACCACCAACTCTATGAGCCATTTGAAATGTTTTAATCATTTGACCAATATTGTGACCATCAATTGGTCCAATATATGTAAAACCAAGTTCTTCAAAAACAGCTCCTAATTTTGGAACAGCAAGCCGTCTAACACTTCCAGTTAATGATTTGATTTCTTCTGGCAGTTCTCCACCCATAAAAGGAAGGTTTTTAACACTCTCCTGAACACTGTCTGAAATAAATTGAACCGGTGGGCTTAACCTCATTCGATTTAAATAACTTGATAGAGCTCCTACTGGAGGAGAGATAGACATGTCATTGTCATTTAGAACTACCAAAAAAGGAGTGTTAGGCATATGACCTGCATGATTAATTGCTTCTAAGGCCATTCCTCCAGTAAGTGCACCATCACCTATTACAGCAACACATTTAAAATCTTCGCCTCGACGGTCTCTAGCTAATGCCATCCCATAAGCAGCTGATATAGATGTACTGGCATGCCCAGCTCCAAAATGATCAAAATCACTTTCTGAACGTTTTAGATAACCAGCTACACCTTTTCTCTGTCTAAGAGAATCAAAATTTTGAAATCTACCAGTAATTAATTTATGTGGATAAGCCTGATGGCCGACATCCCAAACAACCTTATCTTGATTTAAATCAAGAGTCTGATAAAGAGCAATCGTTAACTCAACAACGCCAAGGCCTGGTCCTAAATGACCTCCACTTGTAGAAACAACCTGTAAATGTCTTTCTCTAATCTGGCATGCAACATCCTCTAATTCAGCTATCGACAAGCCATGAAGCTCATTAGGATGACTTAAGTCGCTCAAATGCATATCAAGACTCAAGAATAGGTTTAATCTAAGAGGTTCTAACCCCATTTTATAAAAAAAATATAAAAATAAAAATGGACTGTAGAAAACAGAAGCCTTATCAAATTGCCAGAATGAAGAAATGAAAAACTATTTACAGAAAATTCTCAAAGCTCGCGTTTATGACGTAGCAATAGAAACACCATTAGACAAAGCACAAAATCTTAGTAAGCGTCTAAATAATTTCATATGGCTAAAGAGGGAAGACCTTCAAGAAGTTTTTTCCTTCAAACTTAGAGGGGCTTACAACAGGATGTCACTTTTAAATGAGAAAGAATTAAGGAGAGGAGTTGTTGCCTCCAGCGCTGGCAACCATGCACAAGGTGTTGCACTAAGCGCCTCAAAATTAAAATGTCGTGCGGTGATCGTAATGCCAATAACTACGCCCCAAATGAAAATAATGGCAGTCAAATCATTAAAAGCAGAAGTATTGCTTCATGGAGAAACTTATGATGAATCATATAAAAAGGCCTTAGAAATTGCGAAAACAGAAAATTTAACTTTTATCCATCCCTTTGATGATCCAGAAGTTATTGCTGGCCAGGGAACAGTGGGGATGGAAATAATAAGACAAATGAAAAAACCTCCATATGCAATTTATGTAGCTGTTGGAGGAGGAGGCTTAATAGGAGGTATTGCCGTATATGTAAAAAGTCTTTGGCCCGAAGTCAAAATAATTGGGGTTGAACCCTCAGATGCCGCCGCAATGACAAAGTCGCTTGAAAAAGGTAAAAGAATTGAATTAAATCAAATAGGTTTATTTGCAGATGGTGTTGCTGTCAGAAGAGTTGGAGAAAACACATTTGAACTTGCAAAGAACTATGTTGATTCAATGATTACAGTTAGTACAGATGAAATTTGTGCTGCAATAAAAGATGTTTTTGAAGATACTCGATCAATTCTTGAACCTGCAGGAGCATTGGCATTAGCAGGTTTAAAAGCAGATGTTAATAACAATAATTTATTAAATAAAAATTTAGTCGCTATAGCCTGCGGAGCTAATATGAATTTTGAACGTCTTAGGTTTGTTGCTGAAAGGGCGGAGTTAGGTGAAGAAAAGGAAATAATGCTTGCAATAGAAATACCTGAGGAATCAGGAAGTTTAAAAGAACTTTGTAAAGTTTTAGGGAACAAGAACTTAACAGAATTTAGTTATCGAATGTCAGAGGGATTACATGCTCAAATATTTATGGGTATAGAAGTAGAAGGTAAAGATGATCGTCAAAAGATAATTAGTAAATTCAAATCTAATGGATTTAAATGTCTAGATTTAAGCAATGATGAATTATCAAAAGTTCACCTAAGACATATGGTTGGAGGGAGACTCCCTAGCAGCAAAAAACAAGGATTAAACAATAATTATAAAGAGCTATTATATAGATTTGAATTTCCTGAGAGGCCAGGTGCATTAATGAAATTTTTAAATGAAATGAGACCAGAATGGACAATAAGTATTTTTCATTACAGGAATCATGGTGCTGATATTGGCAGAATTGTTATTGGTGTTTTAGTTGATGAAAGTAAGTTAAGTACATGGCATGATTTTCTGGAGGAATTGGGATACGAAAGCTGGAATGAATCTAATAATCCTGCTTACAAACTTTTTTTAGGTGCATAACAAGCATAAACAAGTTATTTTTAGTGCAATCTCAGAAGCAGTTCTATCACTAAAGATCATTTGCCAATTTCTAGAGATGAATTTCCTGACATCTCTTTACCAGCTCGAATAGAGGCAGTGCTTTATTTAAAAGGCAAACCTATGAAAGTTAAAGAGATTGCAGAAATCGTTCAAGAAGAAGAAGTGGTCATTGATCAGTCATTAGTTGCACTAATGGCTGGTTATGCACAAAGAGACACGGCGCTTGAAATTCAAGAGAAAAATGGTCTTTATAGCCTTCAACTACGTGCTGGATTAAGTGAACTTGTGCAGAATCTGCTTCCTGTTGATATCTCCATTGCAACTCTTAGAACGCTTGCAGCTATTGCATTAAAGAAAAGAATTCTCCAGTCTGATCTCGTAGATCTTCGAGGATCTGGAGCTTATGACCACATTAAAGAATTACTTGCCCAAAATTTCATCGAAAGGAAAAGGCAGAGAGATGGACGATCTTATTGGCTAACTCTTTCTGAAAGATTTCACCAAACATTCTCTGTACTTCCTGATCTAAACAAAAAGGATGAAACTAAAGCTGCATAAAGTAAAATCATCTCAAGGATTTAAGTCTCATGGGATCAGAAATTATTTCTAATGTTTTTGGGGTGCTAAGCCAAACACTCCTCATTTATTCCTACCTCCTAATAATTCGAGTATTACTTAGTTGGTTTCCTAACTTAGACCAATCAAATCCCATCCTAAGTAATCTCTTTGCAATAACAGATCCTTATCTAAATCTGTTTAGAGGATTAATACCTGCTATTGGAGGAATCGACATATCCCCAATTCTTGCTTTTGTTTTACTAAATTTTGCACAAAGCTTTGTAAACTACATTCGATTTGCATCTCTTAGCAATGGATTTCAAATCTATGGATAATTATAATTTACCTATTATCTCCGCTCCCTCCAATCAATCCCCTATTTGATCTACTCTGTAATTTGATTATATTTGCCTCCGCGATATTCTCAAGTTCAAATCCTAATTCACTTGATAATTGAGCAACATACCAAAGTACATCGCCTAATTCTAATTTGATTGCCTCCTTAGATTCTTCATCAAATACACCATTTTTATCTCTTATTATTTTTTTCACTTTATCTGCAACCTCTCCTGCCTCTCCAGCGAGCCCAAGAGTTGGATAAATAACATTATTTCCAACATCTGGGTAAAGAGCCGTTACACGAGATTTAATTTGATAATCGTTAAGGTTCATAATAAATGTTTTGTAG
>CETG01146916.1_pt1 | contig 22424 bp, 39 predicted proteins | sample 361471 | NCBI WGS metagenome assembly CETG01 (sample SAMEA2622696, study PRJEB7988) | marine metagenome | isolation source: saline water (ENVO:00002010), including | reverse complement strand
ATGGGACGTAAAGGCTTCCGTTTGGTTCCTGAAGGAGAAGGTTAATCACCTAAAAATTTTTCTAATACAGTAAGATTTAACCGAGAACGGTATTCCCTTCTCGGTTTTTTTATTGTCTAATTTTTCAAGAAAAGGAGCATGGATTATTGATCTATATTTTATTTACTTGATTACATTTGCTCTCTCCTTTATACTGGTTTTATAATTTTTACATTTACGCCGTAGTTCATTCCATCAGTCGTTTTTTTTGATTTTTAGGCAATTATGGTTTTTTTCAAATTTCAAAAGTTTCATATTCCATTTTAAATTATCGCTTTTTTTGTTTTTCTTACACTTGTCCGAATAAATTAAAAATATCACTGTATTTCCTTCACTGAAATATCTGTTGAGATTTTTAATGAGCTTGATTTTTTTATTAAATCGCTAGCATTTAAGATTATTCCTTGTCAAGCTTTAGATTTAGAGGATTTTCCATCATTATGAGCAACCTTGATGAAAACTTCTATATTTATAACTCATATATATACTCACAGACACTTATATCATTCTGTTATTTTATTTATAGACTTCAAACCTAAAATTTTGTTTGATCCCCTTTATGACGAATTTGTTACTAATAATTATGAACTGGTCGACTATTTAGTTCGTCATATTCTTGTTGAAATCATTTTACCCCTCTTTTTTTTTATAGCTGTAATGCTTACCTTCTTTGTAGATTGGAGTTGGATTCCTCAATCTTCTATTGATCGCGAACGAGGAAATAATCTAGAGAAGGTTAAAAAGGATTTGTTTAGATGACTTATTTTTCCTATTTTTGTCTATAGTTTGTAATTTCTTATTTTTTTTATAATCAGAATTTATTTTTATTTGTCTTTTTTCTACTAGTTTGTATCCCAAAATATAGTGATAAACCTATTAAAAGGATAACTAGTAAGGATGTGCTGTTCCCTATGAGTTCTATTAGCATATTATTAAAAATAATTAGCTATTATTTTACCTTTTAGACTCTTTTAATATACGTGTTTTTATTTCTTATAAACTGCTGTTACAAATTAGGTATAGAACCATAACAAATAAATATTGTTTTGATTATAAATTTTTCTAAAACATTAACACGAAGCGTCATATTATATGAATTATTGATAGCAATATGATATTGAATATTAAAAATCTATACGAAACAACTATTGGCTAATTTTATGATAATTGTCCATTGAGATATTAATTTGCAATATTTATACTAAATATTCCTAGTGTGATAGAAATTTAATAACATTTTTACTATCTTTATTTATTTGTACGATATTCTTATTGATAGAATTGTATATTGTTATTTACCGGTTGCCATACTTTACCTTTTATAGTTAACAAGATTCTTCTACCCCACAACAATAAAGGGAATAAAAATTGACTTCTTTTGTTCGAGATAAAGATTAACCTTAGTAATTCTAATAATGAGTCATTTGGATTCTCCAATTGAGCGCAAATCCAGCTAATAGCCTCTGAGCCATGTTTAATTTTTCCATTATTTATTAAAATAGCCCCTTTGTTTAAATCATATCCTTGCTTATAAAGTCGAGTCAATTGCTCAAGATTCTTTCTACCATCAACGATTTGCAATGAAGGAATAGTACTTTTTAGCTCCAACAATTGGGCAAAATGATTACAGAATGGACATTCGCCATCATATATAAATAAGGTTTTTCTAGTCATGATTTTATTTAATAATCATATTTTACTTGTATTACAACTAAAATCGCGAGCACAATTAAAACAAATTCATCTAAAAATATAGAAATTAAATTTTCTTTTTTAGTCTCTCTGTTTACTTTTCTGCTAAATATTTTAATATTAATTGATAGTCTTAAAAATATTGCTTTTCACATTTTTTTCTTGAATCTGGGGTCTTAATAAGGACATTGGAAGTGCAGTTACTATTGCGAATGAAAGAACGAGGATTAAATCAGTTGTAAAGTGACTTATACCTAGTTCAGAGTGGGCTAAAGCAAAGTGTAGATAGGACATTTAATTATATAAAACATAATAACTTTATTGTAGTTCTTCACTTACTTTTAATATAGTAGTAAAAGTTATTAATAATATTAAATCTATTATTTCAACCCTGTAATCTGACAAATACAGTAAGCTATATTGAATAATCTAATACTTGGTCTCTTTTAGTAATAACTCACATCTAACAAATTTTTCTTAATATAGAAATGCCTAATTTCATAGGGAATTTTTCTTAATTTAGGACATTATGCTCAATATCATTTCCGTAGTCCGCTATTCAAATGCTTCTCTAAAGCTCGATTCAAATTTCTGGTTAGGAGTAATCATCTTTCTTCTACTTTGTGGCATATTGATATTTCAAAATCAAATTTGGGAGGAGGAAGATTATTCAAGGAACAAAAAATGGATAAATTGGAGAGCATCTGCAATTAAAGCCAATAAAGGGGACTTGTCTGGTATTTATCCGTCTTCCAAAAATCAAAATTAATTGTGGTTGCTTTTACTGATATGACTGAACTTGCTTGAATCCTTTTCAATAGTTTTTCTGTTTAACATAATTCTTGCTTGATAAGGCTAAAACAGATAGAAAGAGAATGATAGAAGTATTTTCTCCTGAATTCGGAAATGAACGAAATTAAATGTCCTGAATGTGGTGGCTCGATCAGTATTGATGAAAACAACTACGAAAATATTGTTAAACAGGTTAGAGATCAAGAATTCGAGGATGAAATCAGTAAAAGACAAGTGATTTTTGAAAATGATAAACAAAAATCTATAGATCTTGCTGTTCAGAATATTCGTCTTCAAATGCAGCAGAGTTCTATTTTAAATGATAGAAAAATACAGGCTCTTCAATCAAAGTTAATTGCTGCTAACGCAGATAAAAATATTACAGTCAATAAAATCAAATATGCTTTTGAAAAAGAACGTGATTCACTTGTTCATATGTTGGAATCAACCAAAGAAAAAAATGAATATGACAAGAAAATTGCTGTTAATAGCGCACTTACTGATTTAAAACAAGGGTATGAAAATATTAAAAATAATCTAGAGAAAGCTGAACTACAGAAGGAATTATCTGAACGATCACTAAAAATGAAATATGAAATACAAATTAAAGAACGTGATGATGTGATTGAACGACTTCGTGATATGAAAATAAAACTTTCTACAAAAATGGTTGGCGAGTCTTTGGAACAGCATTGTGAAAACGAATTTAATCGTTTGAGAGCTAGTGCCTTTCCTAATGCATATTTTGAAAAGGATAATGATATAAGTTTTGGTAGTAAAGGAGATTATATTTTTCGTGATAATGACAATGAAGGTAATGAGATTGTTTCGATTATGTTTGAGATGAAGAATGAATGTGATGCAACTTCTACAAAGAAAAAGAATGAGGACTTTCTAAAAGAATTAGATAAGGATCGTAAGGAGAAAAATTGTGAATATGCAGTTCTTGTCTCTTTATTAGAATCAGATAATGATTTATTTAACTCTGGGATTGTTGATTTTTCTCACCGCTATCCAAAAATGTATGTTGTACGTCCACAATGTTTCTTACCGATTATTTCATTACTAAGAAATGCTTCTATTAAGGCTCTTGAGTATAAAACTGAATTAGCAGCAATTAAGGAGCAAAATATTGATATTAGTAATTTTGAAAATAGTCTTGAGCTCTTTAAAAATTCATTTGGAAAAAACTACTCAATTGCATCTAAACGTTTTGAAACTGCAATTACAGAGATAGATAAATCAATAGCTCATTTGCAGAAAACAAAGGATGCATTGTTGGGAGCGGATAGAAATCTCAGATTAGCAAATGATAAGGCTCAAGAAGTTACGGTTAAAAGATTGACTAGGAATAATCCTACGATGAGAGAAAGATTTAATATAATTAAAAACAGTGAGGCTGCATAAAAAGATATTTCATACATAAAATTCAATAAAGTACTCTCCTAACATTAACTGTTATTACCCTTTTATCAATAATTATGTGTGGTTGGCTCTATTTAATTAAAAATAGAGATTTACATAAAATCGGTATAACTAAGAATTTAGATAATAGGATGCGACAACTTAAACCTGATTATATTGTAGCTAAAATATATTCGAGTAACTTTAGGCAATTAGAGAAAGAACTTCATAACAGATATAAAGATGTAAGAATTCCTCAAACGGAATATTTTCGTCTAGATAAAGTACAGATTAAGGAGATAAAAAAAATAATTCAAGTTTATTCTAATTCTGTTTCTTTGTTTAGAATAGTCTTTATAAGATCATTTTGCTTACTCTTGTTTATATTTATAATTTTTTTCGTTATTTTGCCATTAATAATTGATCAAATGGATAATTCAATCAATAATATTCTCAACTATATGGAAAAGATTTCTTTTTTCTTATCATTATCTTCGTTATTTATTAGCTCTCATAATAATCTAGGCTTTTTAGATCGAATAAAAATTAAGTTATATCGATTATCTATATTTATTCTTTTCGCATTTATATTTAGAATTTTTTCAAGTTCATTCCACTAAAAAAAGAATCTTATTAATCTTCCCACATATCCTTACTTGATTTATCTTCTTGTTGTTGCTTAAGAAGACTAAGCCTTTTATCGAATTCAATTTCTTCAGAACTTTTTAATTCCGATTGATTATTTTTTGAGAATTTTTTCTTAACTTCTTGAATCTTTATGGGTAGGTTTTCTGAGAAATGATCTTTAATATCCTCCCATGCTTCTTTTTCCTCTGCATCTCCAACAGTTCCTTTTATTTGATCAACAATTATTTCTTTTACAAATTGCCTGAGATCATTCTCTGTCATTGAGTTTATTCGACTTATTATATAAATGTCCTTAAGTGCATCTAATTCTTTTTCTGATAGATCCTTATAGTTAAGTTCTTCCATAACTTTATGCCTTTATTATGTTGTTGTTTAAATTTAACAAGCTTTGTAGATTTTTTGTTAATGAATTGAAATTCACTTTTGTATAATTATTATTAAATTAATTATAGTCATTGTTAATGAATTTGACTAGATAAATAAGCATTTCGACATTGTATATCGATTTTAGTAGTTAGAGAAACTTAGGCTTTAAGTGATTAAAATTTGCATATTAAAGAGTTTTCAAAACTATTTATTATTACCTTTTTTAAGAAAATTAATGATTACTTCAATTAATATTGCACTAAAGAAAAGACTTAATGATGGAATAAAAATTGGATACCATATTTTTTGAAATATTTCATACAAAATAGTACTACCGTTAATACTTAATATGAAACTAATGAAAAGAAGAATTGCACCAATAATTAAGAGATAAAGATTATAAATAAGTACATTGTCTAGAATACTCTTAAAATTTACTTTCTTATTGGTTTCCATATCTTAATTAAATAATGTTATAAGTTTTTTATAGAATAAGTGTAAAATATGTTGCGTTATATTTTAGGATGATGCTCTAAATGCATAAAGGTCTATCCCTATCGATTTCAAGTAAAGTGCAGCAGTAACAGCAATAATGTTTAGAAGAAATACAAGTATCCAAATTCTCATGGTTTCTATGGTTTTTCATTACTTAATTTAATTTATTTTTTTATACTCTCATTATATCATTATAAAATTTTTACATAATTTTTAACTTATAGCATCCAAATCTCTTCTGTAATGCCTTAAACAATTATTTTTTCTTGAATTAGGTTTCCAATCTGTGTCTTCAAGCAGATCAGAGTAGAAATGATTGTTCGATGGAAGTTTTTTTTCTAGTCTCCATCCAGCTTCGTTTAGGAAATCAACATAATCTTTTGAAAATATATTATTGGTTAAATTTGAAACTTCGTTGCGCTTTTCTTTTGGTTGCTTTAATTCTGATTGCATTTGTAATGGCACTAACTAAATTATTAATAAAGATGTTCTAACTACTTTTACATCCTTTTGGTATATTCAGATGTAGTGTTAACCCAATGTTTTGTTATCACATGTATGAATTATGAATCCGTTTCGAGGAGATCTTTTAATGTAACTCTTATATTTTCTAACTGTTTTTGACTTCCTAAAAAGATTAAAACCATACCTGGTGATAAGGTTTCCTTATGAATGGGGTTACCAATTAGTCTCCCTGAGCATTTAGTCGCCAAGAGTAATGCACCTCCCATTCTTGAGAAATTAAAATCATCTTTAACATCCTTACTAAAATTAATTATTTTTTCTACATTGCTGGTCAATTTAAATTCTTCTATTTCACAATCAGATCCTGCCAATAAATCCATAAAATCAACAGCTATAGGTCTTAATGCGGATGCAGCCATTGTTCTCCCGGCGGCAACGTATGGACTTACTACTGCATTTGCACCGGCAAGTTTTAATTTATTTGCGGCTTCCTCTGTAGCTGCTCTTGCTATTAGCCTACATTTGTTGTTTAAAGCTTTGGCACTCAGTATTACATATAAATTTGCCGCGTCGTTTGGTAATGTAACAACTAAACTCCTACAATTATTTATACCTGCTAGTAATAGAGTTTCGTCCATTGTTGCATCCTCCATAAGGACATTAAAACCCTTATCTTCTGCTTCCGCTTTTCTTGTTGGGTCAATTTCGATTATTAAAGTAGAGATTCTCTCTGTTTTAAGTTGTTCAGCAATTTCTTTTCCTGTTCTACCGTATCCACATATAATTACATGATTTTTCATTCTTCTAATTAATCTTCGTAATCTTAGTTCTTCTAATCTTATAAAATATCCTAATTCAGACAATTGTATAAATCTTTGAAGGGTTAACTGAACCACAAATAATCCACCTCCAATTATGAGGAAAGTTACAACCCTGCCTGATGAACTCAAGACTTCGACTTCACCAAAGCCAATTGTCGTGATTGTTATGAGAACCATCCATAAACAATCACCCCAATCCCAGCCTTCAGTAATTCGATATCCTAAAGCACCAAAAAAAAACAGAGATATAAGTAATGATAAAGGGGCTGTCCAAACCTTAATATAACTTTTTAACTTATAGTTTTTCAAAAGGCTCGAGCTTTCTCTGGCACCTTATTAGTATAATATTATTAAATATATAATCAAAAAAATATTCATTTTATTTACACAGCGTCCATAGGTATTAATATCGATATTAATTAATTAATTAATTAATGACTCTTATTCATTTTTAATTATAGTATATTTAAGAATTATTTATTTTGTACTTATTTGATATGGATATCCTTAGCCCAGAAGACAAAAAAGAATTATTTGCCTTGGCATATCAAGATATTTCAGCAATTCTTGCAGGCTTGCGGGATCAAGGTATATCAGATGTAGAAATATTTGAGTTTGGGAAGTTGCTTATAAACCATTTCGATCCTGTTAAAATGGAAAAACTAAAAAAAGTCTCTGATTATCAGGATGCATTATTTAGGGAAGCAAATGATTTGTAGACCTTGGTGAATAATTACTAAGATCATAAATTTACCAGAAGACAATTTTAATAACAGGCTTTTAATACTAAGAGATAGATTAATGATTTTCTTTATGTATGTAAGTAATTATTCTTTTGCATTGATCAACTGATAGTGAAGTTAGTGGGGATGAAGCGGGTATTTGTAAAATAGTACATACCGCAATAATCTCAGGCGAATCAACACTTAATGCCTGTGCAAGCTCTTTTACTCTTAACGTTGCCATATTTAAAATCATAATTCATGAGGTTCTAACAAAGATCTAAAATGATGTTTTTTTTTATTTTTTTTGCTAAGTCTAGAACTATAAGTTTATCACTTCTTTTATGGGTGACGATAATGATTTAAAATTGACACTTCAAGAGGTTATCTCTAATGCAGTATTAAGAATGGAATCTGCAAGAGAAGCAAAGACAAGAAGATGCATTTTTCAGGAGTATAAGGAGTGGTTAGGAAGTTCTATAGATGATTGGGTATTAGCTTTGCCAAGCGATTGGGGAAAGTCGGATGCAAATTTTTACTAGTAGTATAAAAGGTCATCAATTAAGATTTTTTATATTTTTTTCGACAATGTAATATATTAAAAAGTTCAGTTAAAATTTTCTTGTGCACATTTGTATCCAGATTCTCTAATACCTTTTTCTTCATCGATAATTGCAGTAAGTGCACAATCGCAATATTTGGTGATGGAATCTTTACTGATTGTCTTTGTTGCCGGATTACTTAAGGCACTTGAAACACAATCATTCATTTGTGATTGGGGGTAGGCATAAGCCTTGTTAACACTTAAAAATATTAGAAATAATGAAGTTAACAATAATTTCATGTATTACTTATCCACAAGTTTAATATTAATATAATTTTATTATTAACAAGTGCTAATGATAGTTCTATTTTCTACATATTTATAATTAGTTACATCTAGCATTTTATGCCAAATTTTATGTATATTTAAATATTATTATTTAGCATTTACTCTTAAATGTCTTTGGATCAATTAAGAAATTTTTTGAAAGAAATGCAACAGGATAGCGTATTAAAGTATGAAGTTATATCATCTTCAACAGCAGACGACGTTGCTTTGATTGCTCTGAAGAGAGGTTATGAATTTTCAGGTGATGAATTATTACGCTTCTCAGGTGAAAAAGTCGGTAAGGTCACTTTAAAAAAAAATGATGTTCCTGGAGAATATAATTAAATAATTTATTTTCTACTTCTTAGCTCTTTTACTATCCCATCCCATTTTTTACCAGCTTTAAGATATTTAGACTTCTTATATTGAGTTATAGTAAAATATAATATATAAATAACTAAGATTAAAAGTAATACAACAACTAATAGATTATTCATTTTATTTAGAAAATATATATATTATAGCTTTATTAAAAATAAATAATATAAAATACACTTTGTCTTAGTATTTCATTAAGTGATCATACCCATTTATGAATTAGTTTTCACCATTTTTATACCCTTTCAATTAAGATAGAAAAAATTATTTAAAAATTATGGATATAACATTATTTGCAATATCATTATTTATTGTCATCGCTATATTATTTTTATTAATATTCTTATCCAAAAGTTTTAATAAAAAAACATTGAAGGCTGCAGATGGATCTATTTTTAGTAAAACATCTGATTTAGAAGCTTATGAAAGCATATATGAAAAGACAAAACCACTATTTGAAAGTTTTGAAGACAAAGGTTCAAGAGAAGAAATATTAGGATTTGAGAAATCTTTTTTAATACAAATAACTCAGAAGGGTTTCCCTGATTTGAAAACGCTTGTAAAATATAGGAAACAAATAGAGTTACTACTAGATTTAATTAATGTATAGATAATATTTTATGAATTACTCTAAAAACTTGATATAATATATAAATAACTGATATTAACTAATGAGTAAATCAGAATATTCCCAAGAACATCTTGCTGAAATGTTTGAAGATGCTTTTGTAAATATAAAAGAAGCCTGTCTCAGACTTCAAGAAAGAACAAATTGTGACAATGATGTTGTTATCAAGATGTTAAATGATGTAGCAGAATTTTACATTCTTCAAGACGAAAAAAAGAATATATAATTTAATTCTATTTGCGTTTTTCAAACAGGTATGATTTAAATGGTTCTGGATTAATATAATTTGTATTAATATCTTTAAATAAGCTATCATCTTCAGTAGAACCATCAATATTGATTAGTTTATTTATTAAACCAGAGAAGGTTATATCTCCTCCTGTTGTACTAGCTAATATAGTTGATGGTGTAAATAATGCCAATAATTCTGGTAAAACACTTTTTCCTTTTATAAATTTACCTGCAAAAGGTAAAGAAAAATCTATTACAGGTGTGATTATTATATCTATATGCCTTTTTTTTATACTTTTATCTAGAAATCCATGTGGTTCAATATATATTGATTCAAAATCACTGTCGATAATATATCCGTTCTCAATATTTGGAACTGATGCTCCTGAAGTTGCTTCTATTTTTAAATTATTATATTCAAAAAATTCTCCAGGATTAAGTGTATTTATATTTTTAAATCCATGTTTTGAACATACACGTGAAGCTGCTTGTGAACATATTACTGTAATTGATTTGTTTATACACTTCAGCGTCGGAGGATGTGCATGATCAGGTTGGCCTTGTGTAATTAATAAGACATCAATGTTGGGGGGGATTTCGACTTCCTCTTTTAATTCACCTTTAATTAGCCAATCTCCTGGTGGAAAGGTCAAATCACCTTTAAGCCATGGATCAATCAATATTCGGATTGAATCAATATCTATTAACCAGCTATTTGCTCCATAGTAGGTTGTTTTTATGGTCATAGTTTTTATTTATAATATAACTTATTTTGTAAATCAAGTGACAATTACATTCAAAAAAATTTTGATGATCTAATAAATTATTAATAATACAATAATAAAAATAAATATAATCGTTAAAGCCAAGCTAAATTTTCTAATATATTTTAGAAATTCATGCAACCAATCATTTTCCATGCTGTTAGATAAGATTTAATTTTATTATATATTTGATTTTGTATTTGACATAAATAATGAGTAGTAGTTGGAATTCATCGAAACTCTCATTTTAATGCATATTTGTCTATTATTAACACATTAGATAAATATTATGTCAATTCGTGATTGGGAAGGTATTGCTTTAATTATTGGCTCAGGTGAAATTGGAAACCACATAGCAGACTATTTAATAAATAACTCACCAAATTTGGATGTAATTGTTTGTGGTCGAAAGTTAGAAAGGAAAAATAGTATTTTTTTAGACTTAGAGTGTGATAATTCTTTCACTTTATTTGAAAAGAATATTTCTTTATTTGAGAAGCCTATTCGACTTGTAATAAATGCAAGTGGTTTTCTTCATTCTGATTCTATTAAACCAGAAAAAAGGCTTTCGCATATTAATCGTAATAACATCATTAAAAATTTTGCCATTAATTCCATTGCTCCTATCTTAATTGCTAAAAGTGTAGAAAAAAATATTAGAGCTGATCTTCCATTTTCTTATTGCAGTTTAAGTGCAAGAGTAGGTAGTATTAGTGATAATAAACTTGGTGGCTGGTATTCTTACCGAGCATCTAAGGCAGCTCAGAATCAATTTTTAAAAACATTAAGTATTGAATGGCGTAGGAAATTTCCACTATCTATTGTCTCTATACTTCATCCAGGCACCTGCGACACGAAATTGTCAAAGCCATATCAATCTGCAGTTCCAAAAGATAAACTATTTTCGCCAAGTCAATCATCTGAATACCTTGTAAATATTATTTCAGAACTTCAGCCATCTGATACAGGTAAGTTTATAGCTTGGGATAGTTCAGTTATTCCTTGGTAATGAATTTATATTATTTTTAATATCACTAATGTTATATCTCATCTTTTTAATATATATTAGATTTGAGATTTTAAATATATTATATTAGAAGAGCCATTAAATTGAATTCCTTGAAAAAACACATTATTGCCATCGGAGGAGGAGGCTTTGGAAGGAATAATAGTTATTCAATGATTGAAAAATATATACTCAATCTTGCTGATAGTAATTCTCCAAAGGTGTGTTTTTTGCCTACAGCTACTGGTGATAACGATAGTTATATAGTTCGTTATTACTCTGTTTTTACACCTTTAAATTGTATTCCAACACACATTGAATTTTTCAAACGAACTATAGATATAAGTAAGCATATTATGGAACAAGATATTGTTTTTGTAGGAGGTGGTAATACTAAAAGCATGTTAGCTGTTTGGAGTGATTGGGGAATGAATAAAATTTTAAATCAAGCATATAACAAAGGAGTGATAATGAGTGGAGTAAGCGCGGGTGCTATTTGTTGGTTCACCTCAGGGATAACAGATTCTTGGGATAATCAATTACATTTATTACCATGTTTGGATTTTATATCAGGTACATGTTGCCCTCATTATGATGAAGAACCAGCACGAATTCCATATGTAAGAGAATTACTTATGAATGATGTAATTTCTAAGTGTATCTCTATAGAAGGTGGAGCAGCAATGCATTTTATTGATGGGAAACCTTATAAAAATATTAGTTTTCATGATAATAAAAATACTTATGATGTATCTAAGAAAGACAATGAGATTAGACAACAAGCCTACCCTTTATATCAATTGTAAATTACTTTATCTTCTTAATAATTTAATCTTTTATTTTACTGAAATTAATATATCTTATACAATAAGATATATTTTTGATGTCTTTATAGCATGTACTTATTTTTACTATCTTTTTCTGAGATGGGTCTAAATTTTCCAATCATATTTGTGTTAGTGATTTTTGGAGGATTTTTTTTAGTTAGCTTTTTTATTACCAGTCCCAATATGGATACAAAAGGATTACTAAGAGTCCTTTATTCAAAGCCTGTTAGAAAACCTGATGGCACTGTTGAGTACCCTGAAAGTAGAAAACAGAACAAATAGCCAATTTAATTTCCCCATTTCTTAGATAATATTTTTTCATTTTAAAAATATAGGAATATATTTTTATTCTTTTTATTTTTTTTTATCATTACAATTTGAATAATGAATGTTTTGTGAAATTTATAACTAACTATAGCCTCAAGCACTATAGAAGAGTAACGTCATAGTATTAATTAAATCATTTAGTTAAACAATTGGAAAAAAGCTTGCATACTAAATTCGAGTTAGTCAATGGAGACAATATCAATCAGACTTTTCTACCATCGGGATTAAATGGACAAGCTCTTAAAATATCCTTAGAAGATATACCTTCTAGAAAAGAAGTTAGAGAGGCCATTCCCAAGCATTGTTTTAGTCGTCAGACAAGTACATCTCTTTTTTACCTTGCAAGGACAGTAATAATTCAGATATTCGTTGTACTACTTGGGTTTTTGATACCTCTGACTACACAAATGATCCCTTTATGGATTCTTTATGCTTTTTTCTCAGGAACAACTTCTATGGGACTTTGGGTTTTAGCTCATGAATGTGGGCATGGAGCGTTTTCAGATAATCGTAAATTAGAAACATTTATCGGATATTGTCTCCATTCCTTTTTACTTGTTCCATATTTTTCATGGCAACGTTCTCATGCTGTTCATCATGCTTTTACTAATCACATAACCGATGGAGAGACTCACGTCCCTGTTGTTATATCAGGAAATGGAAAATCCGAAAAAAAAGGCGGAGAACTTGAAATGGAATCATCAATATTATTGGGGAAAACTCTATATGGTTTCAATCAACTATTTCTTCATTTGGTACTTGGTTGGCCCGCATATCTTCTTGCAGGGAAAACAGGTGGTCCCCGCTATGGGATGAGCAACCACTTTTGGCCTATAAAACCTTTTTCCACAAAACTTTGGCCGTCTATATGGGCAAAAAAAGTATGGATTTCTGATTGGGGGATTGTTTTTATGTTAATATTGTTGGCTTTTTGGTCAATAAAATTTGGAATATTTTCAATGATCAGTCTTTACTTAGGCCCCCTTCTTGTAGTTAATGTTTGGTTGGTAATCTATACATGGCTTCATCACACTGATTCAGATGTCCCTCATCTTGGAGCTAGTGAATTTTCATATATGAGAGGTGCATTCTTATCAATTGATAGACCTTATGGAAAAATCCTAGATTTTCTTCATCATTCTATTGGGTCTACTCATGCAATTCATCATATTGAACCTACTGTTCCTCATTATCATGCAAGACTTGCTACTCGAATTTTGAAAAGTGAATTCCCCAAAGTTTATCTATATAATCCTACGCCTATCTATAAGTCTCTTTGGCATATAGCTACTAATTGTGTTGCTGTAAAGAAAGACAATAATTTAGATAGATATGTATGGAAACAGCCTAGAGTTAGTTGAAAAAATTATTTAAATATTTATATTTATTATATTAAAAAAAATGACACTAAATGACTATAAAAAATTCGTATACAAAGTAGATCAATTAAATAAATTAATTAAATTAATAAATAATTCCCCTGAGAAATATAAATTATTTATTAATTCTAAAACGCATGATGATGTAGTTCAACTTGCAGCTAAATGGGGATTTCAAATAGGTTCAAGATGGGGTGAATCCTGATTCATCAAACCTTTTCTGTAAACTCTTTTACTGACCACCCCCATTACAGCTCCAAACTTTTGATGGTAATCCCTGAGTGTTTTGACCATCGATTCGAAATGTTTTTGTTACGCATTCATTTTGTGTAACTGCCCATGTTGCAAGAGGTTCCAGAGACACTGATACCTCTTTAAGTGATTTAGATATAAATATAATTGAAAAGGAAGTAAATAATAATGAAAAGGTACTTAAACCTGCACAAATAAGGTATTTGTGATTATCAAATAATTCTTTAAGCATCAAGGATAATGAATATTTAGTACAAACATTACATTGAATTGAGAGTACTTACTAAATAAGTTACCCTTTGAATATATTTATCAAGTTATTTACCCTTTTTTGAGTTATTTGAATTGTGATCTAAGGGGATTAATCTTTATTTTCAAAAAAATCTAATATTTTTTTTAATCTATCTGTATTTTCAAAATTTGGACTTGCAGTTAGGAAAATAACTAAAACGATCATTAATACACCAACACTTGATACACCCAATAGAAGTTGCTGAAAGGGGTCTAATGATTCAAGCATATGGACTTGGTTTAAATATTTAAACTAGTTTATAATAGTGAAACTTATACGAATATCATCAAAAAATAATATATGTTTGAATTTTAGGATATTTTGTTTATTCATTATTCTTGTCTTTGGGCCACCTAGCTTTAAGGTTAAGTGGATTTTTTAGATTTATCTCAACAGGCTTTCCTTGCGCTAATGCAATTGCTGCCTTAAATGCCCATCCACCTATAATGAGAATTAATGTAATTAGAATTAAATAACTAATGTTTACTATCATTATTATTTAAATAATTTTTTATATTTTATTATGTTATACAAATGATGAAACTCATTGTAAACATTAATAATAAATTTTCTAGATCAGAATTCTCTTTATTTTTGATTTATAAAAACAACCTATTACCTAACTCTCTTGATTGTATTCAAAAGCTGCAGAAGCCAATGGAAGCATTCAATAGTTATAAATACTCAAGATACTAGTTGTGATGATTAAAGATTTCTCTTTATATTGAACTTTTTTATTATTTTTTTAAATTTTGTTGATTTTTTGACCATTTAGTATGAATATAAAAAGATATTGATTAAATTAAATGATCAACAGTATCTATTTATATATTTTTTTTACTACAGTTTTATTTATTTCACTACTATTTTTTTATTTAAATTATAAGCCCAGCAAAACAGAGTCAAATAGTAAAATGCTTTTAAAAAATCTTCTGGAAGGTTTAGATTTAGAGTTGCCTGAAGAATTAAAGGGAATAGATAATTCCTCTACAGATCCACAAAAACTATCTTGAAAATATTATCTAATATCTGATTTATGACTAAATTTGAGTTTGATGATACTGAAGCTTCAGGTATTTGGTGGTCAACTAATGTTTCAATAAAAGATTTGTGTAACGAACTTAAGCAAGATACAAGTTGTAATGACGAAGAAATAGTCGAACTACTTAGGTCTATTGCTGATTCCATTGAATTAAATGGTTTATGATTTTAAATATTAGAATTCTTATTTAACTACTGTTTATCCAATTGTAATTTCCACTGAGATCTCTTCCATTGATTTGCCCATTTTCTATTTGTATTATTATCTATAAGTAATTTTGATTTAAGCCAATTTTCAAGTGATGTTGGAACTATACCTAATTCATTTTGTATATTTTGCAGCTCATTCATATCAGCACCATATCCTGTTCTTTCAATCCAATCAGCCATAATGCCAATGTCGTATTCCAATAATTTTATAAACGTTCTTGGTATCATCAAGTAGTTTGTTTTGATTCCTTCTGATGATACTATTTTTCTTAAGATATGTGCCATCTCTAAACCTGTTAACTCTTCACCGGCAATATTTAGTGACCTATTCTTATATTTATTTGGTTTGGATAAAACACCTCTAACCCATTTGCCAATATCGTCTACGGCAATTGTTTGCCACTTGTACTTTTCACCCACAATGCCAGGAAAAATATTTTTAGAAATTGAATAACCAGGTAATTTATTTTCAAAATTTTCAAAATAACTCACAGGCCTCAAAACAGTTGTTATTTTATTAAGTTTCATTTTTTTTATGTATCCTTCAATATCCCATTTACTAGTAAAATGACCAGGGGCAGGATGACTATTTAAAGGATCCTTAGGTTTACTAATTGAGCTGAATATAAAATGATTTAAATTACCTTTCTCGTGGGCAACTTTTACTTGATTTATTAAATTTTTTCCTTGATCAATTTCGTAGCTTCGTACAATACTTCCTCTAAAGGGTTTCCATCCTTTTGTAGGAGTAGTATTACCAAATATCACATCAACTCCTTCAAAAGCCCTTTTGAGTGTTGAAGGATCTAATAAGTCACCTTTTATTACCTCGACATTATTTAACCTTGCTAATTTCAAGGCCTTTGTAGATTTGGTATTTCTTGTTAATGCTCGTATTTGATATTTGTTGGATTTCCATAATTCATTCACGACCCCCAAACCTTGCCGACTTGTAGCCATGGTTACAGCAACAATGGGCTTTTTGGTCATCGACTCTGATTCATTTTCTGCTAAATCGAACACAAGATTTGTATTAATAGTTAAGGAATGTAAATCATAAGTGAATTTATGTAAAGTTGTGGGGCTTCGTCGAAATTCAAGTCTTTTTAATTAATATGAACAAAGTTATAGGGCAATTTCTTCTTTTTTTAAAAGGTAATTTTGAAAATAACGTAAAGGATTGTTTTATTTGGTTTATTAGTATAAAAAATCTGGCTATGTATTAATAAGTACTTAATTTGATCATTATGGCAAATGAAGTTCTAGATAGAAAAGATCGGCAAAACATCATTTTTGATGTGGTCGACGGAATTCCATCTTCTGGCGATGAATCAGATGCTTTACTGTCTTTTCGATCTCAAATCGAATCTGATAATTCAATACTTGAATATTCAGCAGAAGAATTAGGATTTAATAATGTTTTGTTTGAATACTTAAGTCAAGGGTAATTATTTATATATGACGTTAAATAATCAATCTAGGCCTTGGAATAATTCTTTGTGAACTGCAAACGTGTGGTACAGAGATGTACCATTTTCTGGAGATAGTCTTTCTCCGTCTTTATTCCAAGCAAGTGTACAAACTAGATCACCATCCCATTTTACATTGTGCTCATTAATTTCCTTAGACCATTGTCTGACATCACTAAAGTGATCTGGCATGTATTGTCCTATTTTCCTGCATATCTCACATAGAACAGAGAGAATTGGTGGCTTTGAATCTAATTTTAAATCCTTGGTGAGTGAAGGTTGAGTAAATACACCAATGTATCTAATATAATCAATAATTTTTTGTTCTTTATTATTTAATCCTGCTTTTATACACGCTTCTTCAAACTGATCAACAGGAGTTATAGGTCTCATATTGAACTTCTTTGATGTGTTTTTAATAAATATATATTATCTTTTAATCCTTTAAAATAATCGTTTGCTGCATTTTTTTATTTACAAATTTTTTAAATATCCTTATCAAATAATTAATTTCTTAAATTTATTCTACTTTTATCTACCATTTAGGCAGAAGACAATATCAAAGGTTCTTTGCCCATACCCAAAGTTATGACACTGTGAACCTTACTTCATGATTCTCACTCTAAACCCTGTCATAGCTTAGTTCAACAAGAGTAAAATGTTACAAAGTAAAATAACAATGGTCATATTCCCTGATGACTGGTATTTATATTGAGTCTTACTAAAGAACATGCTTCCTTTAACCTTCGCTGGTCTCCTAAGTACACCAGCACCTACTGCTCCAATCATAGGTGTAGCCTTTATGGCTCTATTCGGAATTATGGCTGTCGTTGTTGGCCCAAATTACGATGGCTTTAATGATCCTAATACAACTAAATAAATAGCTCATAGAACCTGATGCTAGTGGGTAGAGATGTTATGCCTCTCTACCTATTTTTATGATTTTTTATAGATATAGGTCAATATAAAAATCAACTTGTTCTGTCGGCTAGTTTTTTTTTTAAGAAATGAAATTACTTATATACAATATATGTATAGAATATTTACTAGCATTTGTACAATAGATGCTAAACGCTGTATAAAAAAGTCATTTTCATTTTTTTTTGATTTATAACAAGTAACTAATTAATAAATTTTTTTCATTTTCTGCTATTTATAACTAGCTATTATTAACTTTCATGGGTAATTTGTTATTTGCTGGTCTAACTAGTACACCAGCTCCAACTGCTGTTCTAGTAGGTGTTGCATCAATTGCGTTGTTTGCAATAGTTGGTTTAATGGTAGGACCCGATTATGATGGAATGAATGCTCCAGAAGTAAAAAAATAAGCCCTGATTTTTTTTTACAGACTAATATTTTAAGAACTAAGGAAAATATTTATATATTTTCCTTTTTTTTTATGTAATGCTCTAGAGAGAATATTAACTGTTCATATGAATTTTTATCTTGAGTTGATACGTTAATTACTTTATTATTTTTTATATAATTATTTATATTTTTATAATACAAATACCATGATTTATTAAATCTTTCTAAAACTTCATTAGAATTTCTACCTCTATCATGAATATCTCTATTTATTCTCCTTTTTAAGCATGTTTCTTTTCTCTCATTGCATACAATATTAATACAGTTTTCATAATTTAAATCTAATCTATGAGAAAATATACCTTCTAGAATTAGAAATTGTTTGTTTTTATATTTTAATTTAGATCTCTTTTTATATGAATACTTTCTCTTAAAGTCATAATTATATAAGTTAATAGTATTTTCTTTTTTATATATATTGTTAATAGTTCTCTTTATTTCATAATATTTTATGCTAATTAGCCTGTCATATAAATCATTGAAAAAATATGATAGAATTTTGATAATTCTACTATCTCTATAATAAGAATCTGTTTGAATTATTATAGAATTATTAAAAAGATTGGCTAATTTGTTTGTTAAATATGATTTACCAGAGCCTGAAGGTCCACTTATTATTATAGTTTTCATAATAAAAAATATAGATATTTAGAATATACTTTTTATTAAATTAATAAATTATAGGTGCTTTTTATTAATGCTGCAAATAATTATTGGAATCTATACTTATTGTTTTTAAATCTTGTTTCTATAAATTTGAAAAATAAAATTATAATTGGAATGTGAATCAAGCCACCTAGTACAACTGTTCCATGATTGTAAGGCATAATAATTAAATGACTGTTTAATTATTATACTTTATTAATCATTTGATGTGTCGGAATGTATCTTTTAGTCATATAAATATTATCTAATAATAGGTATTTGTTACGTTGTTTCAGATAGCTCTTTTTCAAAAAACCAGTTTACTTGTCCATTTTTGAATTTAACAACAAGGCCAAATTGATTTCCATCGACCATCTTGTAGCCTACTAACTCTACGATTGGCTCCTTGTTAATAACTTTTAGTATTTTTTTTGGTAAACGATCTTTTACTTCGTTAATATCTATTTTTAATTTTTGACCTTTAGTAAGTTTACTAGAATCTTCAATCATGAATAATTTAAAACTTGCTTATGAGTCTATACGTGATTAGATCATCCAATTATCGAAAGTGAAAGCTGGTTCTCAATTCCGCTATATTTTATGTATTCTTGAAATTCCGATGAATTAAACGCTTTTTGAGCAGCAGCTTTGGATTCAAATTCAACAATTACTCCAAGCTGACCTCCATCCCATTCGTTTAAATCTGAATTCTGATTTACATCTTTAGCAATGATTGTTCCCCCAACTGATCTTAGCCAAGGGACTACTGTTTTTACATATTCAATAAATTGATCAGTATTTTCAATTTTAGCCTGCTTAAGCCAATAACCTTTTGCTGCCATTGTCTTTATTTTTTCTTTAGATTCTCTCATATTGAGGTCTCCTTGAGAGAGGAGAAGCAAATTTATTAATGATTGATTGAATTAAGTATTTTTACTATCACAATTAAATCAAGTAGGTGATGAATAATAAAATAAAATATAATTTAATGAGAAGTATTTATTCTTCTATATTTCTGTAATTTCATCTTCTATACATACTTAATTTTCACTCAATTGATTGGTTGTATTGAATCAAGTTTTGATTTTAACTGCATTGCCAGATGCTGTCGGCCAACAACCAATACTTTAAGTGTATCTTCATGCATTCTTAGTTGAGCGTCTGCAACTTGCATGCCTTTTATAAGTTCTTGAACTTCATTAGGCAGGTTTCTTATATCATATTTTTTATCTTCAAATGTAAGAATTGCTTCTTTTTCGTTTAAAGGTGTATTTCCCATCAATTTAAAATAAAAGTTTTTATTATTATAGCATTGTCTGCTTTTTTAAATGCTCTTAATTAGCTGTTTATTGCAGAAATCTTTATATCTTCCTTCGTTTTTAATTAAATCATTATGAGTACCTATCTCAGATACTTTTCCTTTCTCCAGTACAACAATTTTATCCGCTTTTTGTATCGTTGATAATCTATGAGCTATTACAATAACAGTTCGGTTATTCATTGCTTGTTTGAGCCCTTTTTGAACCGACTCTTCCGCCTCAGCATCTAGAGCACTTGTGGCTTCATCCAATAATAAGATTTTTGGATCCCCTAGTAGAGCTCTTGCAATTGAAATTCTTTGTAATTGTCCTCCTGATAAATTTGTACCTCGTTCTTCTATAAATGTTTCATAACCATCTGGTAGTTGTTCGATAAAATCGTGAGCATTTGCAATTTTAGCTGCATGAATAACTTTATCTATATTAGATGGTCTTCCAAATCTTATAGCTTCTAATACTGTACCAGAAAATATAAAAGTTTTCTGTGGGACAATTCCTATAGATCTTCGCAAAGATTTAGTATCGATTTCATTTAGATTATTGTTATCAATCAATATAGAACCTTGATTAGGTTCTATAAATTTTAATATTAATGAAAAAATTGTACTTTTCCCTGCGCCTGATGGCCCTACTAATGCCATTATTGTCCCACTATCTATATTTAAATTGATATCTGTTAGAACATTATTATTATCAATATATGAGTAAAATACATTTTTAAATATTATACTACCTTTAATATTGTTTGGGATGAAACCATTCTTTGCATTTGATTTTTCAATAGGATGAGTTGTAATTTCATTTAATCTTTTTAGTGAGGCCTGACCTTGCTTTAATTCATTATAGTTTGTTGTGATATGACTTATAGGGTCTATTAACATTATAAGTGCAGTAAAATAGCTTCCAAATTCCTCGTTTGTAATAGCGCCTGTTTGTATTCTAAAAGTTCCTATAGTAAGTATGGTTAAAATCCCTATGATTTCTATAAAACCAACTATCGGATGTTGAAGTGCTACGAGGCTAAGCATTTTATATTTTGCTTGTTTATGTAGCTGAACTTGTTTGTCAAAATCTTTTTGCAACCAATCTTCGACAGCAAAAGCTTTTACCGTTGGTAATCCTTGAATTGCCTCTGATAACAAACCAGCTAATGAACTAATTTTATTTTGACTATGTTCAGATGCTTTTAGTACTCTCCCACCAAAGTTACCTACTAATAAAGCTATTAATGGAGCTAATATGATTGTTGAAAGTGCTAAATTCCAATCAACAAATATCATATAGCCAAACACTGCTATTAATTGAAATAAAGAAGGAGTTGTATCGTGTATTGTTTTATAAATTACTTCTCCTACTCGATCAACGTCTTCTGTAAGTCTGTAAGCAATATCGCCCGAAGAAAGTTTTTCGATGAAAAGAATATTATTTTTTTGGAGTTTTCTAAAAAGCTTTATTCTAAGATCTTGACTTAATGCCAATGCTGGCTTAGCCAAGAGACTATCTTGCAGATACTGTGCAATCTTTTGAATTGTAAAAATAATAAGGGCTTGAAAGATTACAGCCAAAACTAATTTTGTATTACCATTACCTATTGCAGGTATTAATTTCCCCGATAACCAAGCAAGTATCGGCCAACAACCTACGTAAATAAACATGCTGATGCCACCAAGGAACAATACCGGCAAATGCGCCTTTAGTCTTCCTATCAAGTAATTAAGATTGATTTTGTTTTTTTGTTTCATGCCATCAAACTATCAATGTTTTTATCAAAAGCACGTAAATGAAATTAGATCAATTTTTAAAGTTTATTGGAATTGTTCAAACGGGAGGAGAAGCCAAATTATTTATTAGATCTGGAAAAATATTGGTAAATGGCATTATGGAAAATAGGAGAGGTAGGAAATTAATTGGTGGAGACCAAATTACTTTTGCTAATGAAACATACATTGTTCCAAATTCTGATCCTCTAGGCC
>CETG01137292.1_pt1 | contig 22440 bp, 24 predicted proteins | sample 361471 | NCBI WGS metagenome assembly CETG01 (sample SAMEA2622696, study PRJEB7988) | marine metagenome | isolation source: saline water (ENVO:00002010), including | reverse complement strand
AAAACAATTAACTAGAAGAGAAATACAACACTCATTAATTCAAGCGGTAATTAACTTAAAAAAAACAAGTTCTCAAGGCTGGCTAATTAATTGTCCGATATGGAATAAAGATCTGATTTCTCTCACAAGAGAGTTAGGTTTTCAACCTTTAAAACGTTGTAAATCATGGTCATTAAACAAATCTTCAAAAGCGAAGTTTTTATCCACTAACAATTTTTGTTATCCACCAGCACTTAGTTGGGAAAAACTATCAAAAAAGAATGCTTCATTATTATTAAGGCTTAAGCAAGTACATGAACCAGCTCAATTAAGACAAATAGTTGACCTTCAGTTAGTAGATCTATTAGAAAAAACACATAAATCAGAAGGACTAATAATTGCTAGTAACGATAGTCAGTTATCAGGGATAGCTGGCCTAATTAATAACTTTTCTATTGAATCCCAAAACTCATACCAATTAGTAAAAGATCTTGCATGGGATATGAGGCTTACTAAGGCAATTCCATCAATGCTTCATAATTTAGTAACTTCAAATCCAGACATTATTATAGACATTAATAATGATGATGAAAAATTAAATGAAATATTTAAAAGTCATTATTGGGAAGAGATCAATGAGGTAATTATATTAGGTAGAAGTATATGGAAGAGAAAAATCAACCATAACCTTATTGAATTAGAAAACCCATTGGGAGAAGTATTAGAAAGTTTAAAACCCCAACAACCTCCATTACCTTCACCAACATTCCCAAATAATTTATAAATGATCAAACCAAAAGTAAAATCTGTACTAAGTTTGGATATAGGTAGAAAAAGGATAGGTTTTGCGGGTTGTGATCCTCTAGGTATTTCAATTACGCCTCTTCCAGCTATTCATAGAAAAGATTTACAACTAGATATTGCGCTAATAAAAAAGTATTGCCTTCAAAGATCTGTCAAAGGTTTAGTAATAGGATTACCTTTAGACAGTAATGGGAGAGAAACATCACAATCAAGTTACACAAAAAGCATAGGATTAAAAATTGCAAGAGAGCTTAATTTACCTATTGCATGGGTAAATGAACAATGCAGTACTTGGCAAGCTCAAGAAAATCTAAACATAAAGAACGATCGATCAGGCAAAATAGATAGTACTGCTGCCGCATTACTTCTTGAGCAGTGGTTAAATGAAGGCCCTGACTTCGAATAGCCTATTGACCAAAGGATTTGTGTTTAATCAATTTGGTCAAAAACGCTAAACCTAGATCCATATAGAGACAATCACTCAACATGTCTGCCTCAGAATTAAACAAAAACGAACAAGTCCCTACTGTTTTGGTTAGGGATAGCAAAGAACGTGAACTTCTTTGTTTTCTGGAACAAATAGTTCCAATTGAAGAGAATGAATACGCTCTATTAACTCCGGTAGATACACCCGTATCACTATTCATATTGCAAGAACATGGTGATCCTCAATTGATAGAAACAATAGAAACAAGTGAACAGATACTAGAAGTTGCAGATATTGTTCTTCAAGAGCATGATCTGAGGTTAATAAGATCAGCGTTGACTCTTACCGTAGAAGGAGAATTAGAAGAACCTGACCCAGAAGAGCTTGAAGATGACAGCGATAGTGATGATGATTCAGAAACCTACGAGCTTCTAGTAAGTTTTAAAGTAAAAGATAAGGAATATGGTTTATATATTCCTTTAGATCCCTTCTTTATAGTAGGAGAATTAAAAGATGGAAAAGTAACATTGTTAGAAGGAGAAAAATTTGACAATGTGCAAATTAAAATAGAAAAAGAGCTAGAAGAAAGAGAATTTGGATAATGAAGAACAATTGGCTTGTCCCTGATTGGGATGCAGGAATAACCATACAAGAGATTCCTCTAAATCATCTTTTAAACAGAAATATAAAAGCAATTTTATTAGATGTAGATGGAACCTTGTTACCTAGGGATGAAATTAATCTAAGTACATCAGTTAAGAACTGGATTAAAGAAGCAAAAAAAGAGCTTTTAATATATTTATTAAGTAATAATCCATCTAAAAAAAGAATAGGCTTTATTGCGAATCAGTTAAATATTGGTTATGTATCATCAGCTTTAAAACCAAGATTAAAGGCAACTAATAAAGTAATTAAAAGTTTAAAACTAAAAAATTCTGATATTGCTATTTTAGGTGATCGTATCTTTACAGATATCCTTGTAGGAAATAGGCTTGGAATTTATACAATTTTAGTTAATCCAGTAAATAAAGATGGTATAAAAGAAAGGAAAAATACACTACAAAAATTCGAAAAATCTATAGCTAAATTTATTGGAGGTAATATGCTATGACAGTCTGGGTAATAAAAATAGGAACAAGTTTACTTAGAAATACAGATAATCTTACAACCACCGAAAGAATACATAGATATTGCAAATATATTGCAAAGGCAAAAGACAAAGGGAATAAAATAATATTAGTTACCAGTGGAGCAGTAGGGCTTGGATGCAGGCGACTTGGAATAAATCAACGGCCTAAAGAAATCACATCTCTACAAGCTGCTGCAGCGGTTGGTCAAGGACATCTAATGAGCCTTTACGAAAAAGCAATGGAGAAATATGGATACAACATTGCCCAAGTACTTCTTACTAGGTCAGAATTAGGATCTAGGGACTCATATATAAATGCCTCAAAAACATTAAAAAAACTTCTCGAATGGAAAGTTCTACCAATAGTTAATGAAAACGACGCAACATCCAACGAAGAACTCAAATATGGTGATAACGATACCCTTTCAGCTCTTGTTGCAAACGCTATAGACGCAGACCAATTAATTTTATTAACTGACATTGATCGGCTCTATTCAACGGATCCTAAAAAAGACAGTGAAGCAATGCCAATAACAGATATTCATCATCCGAACGATCTTCAAAAAATGCAAAATATTAATCAATCCAATACTGACTGGGGAACAGGAGGAATTCGAACAAAACTAACTGCAGCACGTATTGCTACCGAAAGAGGAATTACTGTTCATTTATCAGATGGAAGAGATCCAAAATTTCTAGGAGAACTATTGGAAGGCTCGAGAGGAGGGACTGTATTTCACCCACATCCACAACCACTTGGCAATCGCAAAAGCTGGTTGATTCATGCTTTAAAAACTGTTGGGAATTTATACTTAGACCAAGGAGCTTGCTATGCAATTAAAAACAAAGGAGCTTCTCTATTACTTGTTGGAATCGAAAAAATTGACGGAGAGTTTGAAGCGAATCAACCAGTAAGGGTTTTGAATAATCAAAATGTTGAGATTGCTAGAGGAATTAGTTCTTTAGGTAGTGAAAAGCTAAGAAATTTAATTTCAACCCCAATGATCAAAACAAAATCACCTATTGTTATTCATAGAGATGTACTGGTTCTTACAAATAAAGAAATTTGACTAATCAAATAAAAACACTAAGCTTTTAAAAAGTACTGAGCCATGCTATTTAGCAATCTGATTGATACTTTAAAGGAAGGTGGAGCTGGTTTTATAAGATCAAAAATAATTAAAAACAGAGAAATATCAGCATGTGAATCTATAGAAAAAGCGAACCAATATGAATTAAGTTTTATTGAAAAAGATAGTTATCTTATTAAAGCATTAAATACTACAAAAGTAACATCTATCTTAATACCAGATGATGAAGATATAATTTCATCTGCTAATGAAAAAGGAATCGATTGGGCAGCATTTGAATATCCTAAAATTGCATTTGCTGAATCATTAGAAATAATCCATCCACAAAATATACCTCAACCAGCAATACATAGTTCAGCCGTTATTGAAGATGATGTTAAAATGGGTAATAATATTTATATAGGAGCAAATGTATACATTGGCCACAATTCAGAGATAGGAAATAATTGTATTATTCATGCAGGAGTAGTTTTATACCAAGAAGTAATACTTCAATCAAATGTCGAGATACATTCAAATTCAGTTATTCATAGTCATTCGATTATTGGTCATAACAGCATAATTAATTCAAATGCAGTAATTGGATCTGAAGGTTTTGGATTTATTCCAACAAAAAATGGTTGGAGAAAAATGCCTCAAACAGGCAAGGTCATTTTGGAAGAAAATGTAGAGATAGGTTCCTGTTCAACTATTGATAGACCAGCAGTAGGTGAAACCCGAATTGGACAAGGTACAAAAATAGACAACCTAGTTCAAGTAGGACATGGTGTATCTATAGGAAAAAGCTGCGCAATGGCATCCCAAGTTGGAATTGCTGGTGGTGCAAAGATTGGAAATGGAGTTATCCTTGCTGGGCAAGTAGGTGTTGCAAATAGAGTAAATGTTGGTGATTTTGTTGTCGCCAGCTCAAAATGCGGAATACATGCCAACATTGAATCAGGTCAAAAAATAAGTGGATTCCCTGCTATCTCTAACAAGCACTGGCTTCGTTGTGCTGCCACATTCAAAAAGTTACCAGAAATAGCAAAATTACTAAAAAAACTAAACGTCGAGCGTTCAAGTTAAGCTTTCATAAAACTAAAAACTTTAACTTAAAATGAATCAATACAAAATTATTTTACTGCCTGGAGATGGAATAGGTCCCGAAATTACCAATGTTACCAAAAGATTATTAGAACATATAAGCGTTAAATATAATTTTGAACTTACATTTGAAGAACAATTAATAGGTGGCAATGCCATCGATAAAGTAGGCTCTCCCTTACCAAAGGAGACCTTAGATGCTTGTAAAAAAAGTAATGCTGTACTTTTAGCAGCTATTGGTAATCCTCGTTTTGATTCATATCCAAGAGAACAAAGACCGGAGACAGGCTTACTTGAATTAAGATCAGGTTTAGAATTATTTGCAAACCTTAGACCAGTAAGAATCTTTCCTTCTTTAATAGGTTCTAGTAGTCTTAAACCAGAATTGATTAAGAACGTTGATTTATTAGTTGTAAGAGAGTTAACAGGAGGTATATATTTTGGCAAGCCTAATGGTCGAATTAAAACTGAAAATAGTGAAAGGGCTTTTAATACAATGACTTACTCATCATTTGAAATAGACAGAATTGCAAAAATAGCTTTTGAGATATCAAAAAACAGAAGAAAAAAAATATGCTCTATTGATAAAGCAAATGTTTTGGACGTAAGTCAGTTATGGAGAGATAGAGTTAATCTAATGTCGACGGATTATCCAGATATAGAACTTAGTCATTTATATGTTGATAATGCTGCTATGCAATTAATTAAAGAGCCCTCTCAGTTTGATGTAATCCTAACTGGAAATCTTTTTGGAGACATTCTCAGTGATGAAGCTGCCATGATTACTGGATCGATAGGTATGCTTCCCTCCGCCTCTCTTAAAAGTAAAGGTCCAGGTCTATACGAACCTGTTCATGGCTCGGCACCTGATATTGCAGGACAAGATAAAGCCAATCCAATAGCCATGATACTTTCAGCAGCAATGATGCTAAGGATTGGGTTAAAAGAAGAAGAAGCTGCTAACTCTCTAGAAAATGCCGTCAATAATGTCTTAGAGCAAGGTTATAGAACCTCTGATCTTATGAGTCATGGCAACAATGAAGTTAGCTGTAGCCAAATTGGAGAGCTAATTCATAGAGTTATCTGAACTCATAAATTCACAAAAAACAAATATCTGTCCACATAAACCAATGATATGGACTCTTGACCTGCGAAGATCTGATGGTCTGATTTTAAAATAAATGTCGAAGACTCATCCAGTTGTTGCAGTAACTGGTTCATCAGGGGCAGGAACCAGCACAGTAAAAAGGGCCTTCGAGCATATTTTCGCTCGAGAAGAAATAATACCTGCCGTTGTAGAAGGTGACAGTTATCACCGTTTTGAAAGAATGCCTATGAAAGAGGCCATGGCAGATGCTTTGGCAAAAGGTGAAAATTTTTCTCACTTTGGTCCAGAGGCAAATCTATTTGACAAATTGGAAGAATTATTTCGTAGTTACGGAGATAATGGTGCAGGTAAGAAGCGTTATTACCTCCATAGTCAAGAAGAGGCAGATGAACATAATTCTCGACTAGGAACAAATCTTGAAGCAGGACAATTCACTCCATGGGAAAACATTCCAGAAGGTACAGATTTGCTCTTCTATGAAGGATTGCATGGGGGAGTTAAAGGTGAAAACTATGATGTTGCAGCTTTAGCAGATCTTCTAGTTGGTGTAGTTCCCATAACTAATCTTGAATGGATACAAAAAATTCATCGTGACAATGCTGAAAGGGGATATTCGGCCGAAGCTATCGTAGATACAATTTTAAGGAGAATGCCTGATTACATAAACCATATATGTCCACAATTCAGTAGAACAGATATTAATTTTCAAAGAGTTCCCACTGTTGACACATCAAATCCATTTATTTGTAGAAATATTCCAACTCCAGACGAAAGTTTTGTAATCATTCATTTCCGCAAAGGAGCAAGAGAAAAGTGGGGTATTGACTTTCAAGATTTACTAGGAATGATTCATGATTCATTCATGTCAAGCCCTACAAGCATTGTTGTTAATGGAGGGAAAATGGGTTTTGCAATGGAATTAATTCTTACTCCAATAATTCATAGAATGATAGAAGACAAAAAAAGATTAATTAATTAATTGGGATAAATGTTTAAAAACAATCGTGGTATTTGACTCGCTAATATTTAGTTCATATATTAACAGTCTAGATAATAATAAATATCTTTTCACTTGTATAACAATAATACTTTTAATAGAACTAATTATTATTTCTGTTGAAGATATTAAACATAATATTATTCCAGAGAGATTCTGCAAAATTACTTTTGCAACTGGGGTTCTAGCTATTGTATCGGGGATTTTCTATTCGAGTTGGCAAACAACATTCTCAAAACTGATAAATCATTTATTTGCTTCTATATTAGCTATTACGTTAATGACATTAATAAAAAAAATATCAGACACTATATTTAAAACTAATACCCTTGGGATAGGAGATGCAAAACTGGCTTCAATAGGAGGGATTTGGCTTGGGATAAAAGGTATCTATATAGCCATGACAATTGCTTTCATAAGTGCAAGTATTTATAGTTTATTTATGATAATAAAAGGATATTTTAAAAAATTACAAGCTTATGCTTTTGCGCCTTTTATAAGTTTAGGAGTTTTTTTTGTATGGATATTTGGAGAGAACTGGTGGATTCAAAAATGGTGGCACCTTTGGGAGTTTAAATTGTAGTAAGAGTTTTTACTGATTGGGTTGTGTCTTTATTCGATTGGTTTGCTGATAGACGAAAAGGTCAGTTTGTTGGAAAGGTAATCCAGGAAACAGATGAGGGAGATGGTCTATGGGGCAAATGTCCAGAATGTGGACAGGTTGAATACCGAAAAGATTTAATAGCCAACGCGAATGTATGCAAGAACTGTGGTCACCATAATCGTATAGACAGTAAAGAGCGTATTCAACTCATAGCCGATAACAATAGTTTTCAATCATTAGATAACGAAATAAGTCCAGTAGATCCCTTGGGATTTAAAGACAGAAGAGCCTATGCAGATCGTCTCAGAGAAAGCCAAGCTAATACTGGAATGAAAGATGGTGTTATCACAGGTATTTGCAAAGTACAAACAATGCCAATTGCATTAGCTGTTATGGATTTCCGTTTTATGGGTGGATCAATGGGATCAGTAGTTGGAGAAAAAATTACAAGACTTATTGAAAAAGCAACATCAGAAAAAATACCTTTATTGATTGTTTGTGCATCAGGAGGGGCAAGGATGCAAGAGGGAATGTTAAGCCTCATGCAGATGGCAAAAATCTCAGGGGCCCTTGAAAGGCACAGAGACGCAGAACTTCTCTATATGCCTCTTCTGACTCATCCAACGACTGGAGGAGTTACAGCAAGTTTTGCAATGCTTGGAGACCTAATACTTGCTGAACCTAAGGCTCTTATTGGATTTGCCGGTCGAAGAGTGATTGAGCAAACTCTCAGGGAAAAACTCCCAGATAATTTTCAAACAGCTGAATATCTCCAAGAGCATGGATTTGTGGATACAATAATTCCACGAACTCAACTAAAGGAAACACTTAGCAAGCTTCTGAAACTTCATGGAAGCAGACCTACTGATGATAATTAACATAGAAAAATCAAACAATTATTTTTTTGACTTTATATTGCTAATAGATAAAGTTAAGCCAATTATGCCGATAATGAATAACATTTATCCTATTAAGATTACTTAAATGAACAATCAAAAAGATTCACAACTTAGTGTCTGTATTGCAGGTCTAGGCTTTGGGAAATCAGTTCATTTGCCAGCTTTAAAAGAGAACTCTTCATTTAAAGATATTGGAGCTTGGCATCCAGATTCTATGAATCTAGATCAATTCTGCAGGGAACATAAAATTAATCCCTACAAAGACTGGGAAACTGTTTTAAAAAACAAAAACATTGACGCAATAATAATTGCTACGCCACCATTACCCAGATATAAGCTTGCAGTTGAAGCATTAACAGCAGGGAAACATTTATTACTAGAAAAACCAGTTGCAATTAATTATCAGCAAATAAATGATCTACATCGTTTAGCGAGTAATAAGGGATTAAGTGTTGCAGTTGATTTTGAATACCGTGCTGTCCCCTTTTTTATGCAAACAAAAAAAATACTTTTAGAAAAGCAACTTGGCGATATTTGGTTTATTAAATTTGACTGGCTAATGAGTAGTAGAGCCAATAAATCAAGAACATGGAGCTGGTACTCAAATAAAGATGAGGGAGGAGGAGTAATAGGAGCTCTTGGTACACATGCGGTAGATATTCTTCACTGGTTAATTGGACCTACATTGACGGTGAGTTGTAACTTATCAATAGCTATAAATGAACGTTTTTGCGAAGAAAGTAAGTCGGATAAAAAAGTCACGAGTGAAGATATATGCATGGCCCAAATGGAATTAAGAGAATTAAATGGCTCAAGAATAATTCCAGCACAATTAAACTTATCCTCTGTTTCTATGAATGGTCGAGGATGTTGGATAGAGATATACGGAAGTGAGGGAACATTATTACTAGGGAGTGATAATCAAAAAGACTATGTTCATGGATTTGGACTTTGGCAATCAGAAAACAACTCGCAAATGAAAAGAATTTCTCCAGATGTAGATTTTCAATTTTTAAAAACATGGAAGGATGGCCGTATAGCTCCCGTTTGTAGAATTCAAGAATGGTGGGCCCAAAGTATTTTTAATGATATACCGATAATTCCAGGATTACTTGAAGGGTCAGAAAGTCAAAAAGTATGCGACAAACTTAAAGAGTCAGCAATTTCCGGAGCCAAGTTATCTGTAAATTAAATCCAATCAAACATCATAGAAGTCAGACAGTCAAAGGGGTATGAGCCAGAGAACAATGATGGTTCCAAATATTTATTACAATACGATGTATTAAATATCACTTCAATTACAGGCGTTCTGTGGAAAAATCTTAAGGAAAATTTTTTGGCAGAAATGGCTCTCAGTTACTACGCGGAAGAACTTAAAAAAACAGCGGCTACAATTGCTCGTCCTGGCAAAGGAATCCTTGCTGTTGATGAGTCAACAAAAACAGTAGGAAAAAGGTTGGCTTCAATCAATGTCGAGAATACAGAAGACAACCGAAAATCATATCGAGGAATGCTATTCACTACCGAAGGCCTTGGTGAATTTATAAGTGGGGCAATCCTTTTTGAAGAAACTCTTTTTCAAGATCACCCTGACGGTGAGTCAATGGTTAAAAAGCTTGAAAAGCTTGGAATAATTCCTGGCATAAAAGTTGATAAAGGGCTTAGGCCTCTCTCTGGTGGCCATGACGTAGAAACATTTTGTTCTGGTCTAGATGGACTTGTTGAAAGAGCAGCTGATTATTACGCTCAAGGAGCTCGTTTTGCAAAATGGCGCGCAGTTTTGCAAATAACAAATGATGGTTGCCCAACTAATCTTTCGATACAGGAAAATGCATGGGGATTAGCTCGTTATGCACGATCTGTCCAAGAATCAGGTTTAGTTCCAATAATAGAACCAGAAATTTTGATGGATGGTGATCATGGAATAGAAAAAACTGCCGCAGTTCAAGAACAAGTTATTAAACAGGTATACCTCGCATGCCAAGAGAATGGTGTTCTTTTAGAAGGAACGCTATTGAAGCCTTCAATGACTGTTCCTGGTGCAGACTGTTCATCAAAAGCTGATCCTCAACAAGTAGCTGAATTGACAATCCGCACAATGGAGCGTTCAGTACCTGCCAGTGTTCCAGGTATTGTTTTCCTATCTGGAGGATTAAGTGAGGAAGCTGCATCTGTTTACCTAAATCTCATGAACAAAATCGAGAGAAAAGCTAAATGGAATGTTTCCTTCTCCTATGGACGAGCTTTACAACATTCATGCCTTAAAGCATGGAGTGGATCAAATCTAGAAGCAGGACAAAAAGCTCTTATAGCTAGAGCTCAGGCAAATTCAGAGGCCTCAAAAGGTCTTTATGTAGCAGGTTCCCAACCTTCTTCAGACGAAGCATTGTTTGTAGCTGGTTACACTTATTAAATTCTGATTTGTTCTATAAAAAAAGTATTGGCATACAAGCGAATCCTTTTTTTATAATTTAAGAAACAAGTGTTTTCAATATTTCAAGTCCAATATCGGAACCTAGAGAGACATCACAAACACGTTCAGGATGAGGCATCATACCCAAGACATTACCCTTGTAATTAGTAATGCCAGCTATATCAGCAACTGAGCCATTAGGGTTATTAATATATTTAATTGCGATTAGATCATCATCCTGAAGTTCTTTAAAAGTAGTATCACTACATTGATATCGTCCCTCCCCATGGGCTATAGGTAAAGAAATTGAATCTTTATGTTTTAAGTTTTGGAACCAATTGCTTCTATTACTATTAATCTTTAATTCCGTAGATTCGCAAATAAAGTTAAGGTTTTTGTTTTTAGTAAGAGCGCCAGGCAAAAGTCCAAGTTCAGTAAGAATTTGAAACCCATTACAGATTCCAAGTACTTTCCCTCCTCGATTGACAAAATCGATTAATGATTCCAAAACAGGAGAAAATCTTGCTATAGCTCCACAGCGCAAATAATCTCCGTAACTAAAACCGCCTGGGAGAACGATCCCATCTATGCCTGATAAATCTCGTGTCTCATGCCAAAGAAAACGAGTAGGTATCCCAAGGCAACCTTCTAATGCCCACTTAACATCACGATCGCAATTTGAACCAGGGAAAACAACAATTCCTATTGCCATAATTTTCTATTTTAAGTTGTGCTACAAGGTGATAATTCAAGACTCCAGTCTTCGATTACTGGATTAGCAAGCAATCTGTCACTAAGAATTTTCAAACGATTCCTAGCCTCATTCTCATCTGTTGCGTTTAATTCAAGTTCAATAAGTTTTCCAATTCGTAAATTAGATATTCCTTCAATACCTAACCTATTGGCGGCTGACTTAGTTGCTTCTCCAGCAGGGTCTAAAACTGAAGGCCTTAATCGGACTGATACTTTTGCGTGAAATTGGAGCATTATTATTTCGTGTTAATAAAAAGGTTTACTGATTAGGATTATTAATTAATTTATAGAAGTAAGCAAAATTATTAAAAATTTATTTAATGGTTGAAGAGGAGCTACCTTGTCTCAGAAAACCTTTGCCAAAACAGTCCAGACAAGTGTGATAGCGATTCGGTGAAGATTTTACGTAACCATTGCCACCACATTTAAAACATTTCGTATCTGAAAATGTCTCAGGATTGATTTCTTTATTGATTTTTTCTGATTTCTCAATAATAGAAGAACTCACTTAAGCCTCTCAAGGAAATTATAAAAAAATATTGTTGTCAGAAAATTCTGATAACAATTACAGATTCGCGGGTTTGTTTCATTAAGACAACCCAATATTCATATAAATATTAATTTGAATTATTTCGACATTGACTGACTATGGCATCAGCAGCTCCATCTAAAAAGCTCAAAACCACTAAATCAAGTCCACAATCCTTAGGCCTCCAACTTTCTTGAGGTGCTTTTTCAAACCAACTATCAAATCTTGATCCAACCATTTGAATTTGAAGAGGTAAGGTTTTGCCTAAGAGCCAACACCTGCCTTTCAATCTAATTATTTGGAATTTTTTTGCTATTAAAGTAAGATTCTTTTCAAGTTCTTTTTTACTAATGTTCATTTCCAATCGAACTGTGCTGCTAATAACATTTAAATGATGATGATCATCCGATTGATTAAACTCAAGTTCAGAGTGACTCAATCCAAGAATAATTGATGAATCAATTTTACCGTTACTAATAGGGAGAATTTGGGTATTGTTTTGAACTTTAGTTGATAATTCATTTTTAATTTTAACTAATGATATTTCAGAAAGAGTATCTAAATGGCTTATTAAAACTAAATCTGCAACAGACAATTGATCTGAAAATAATTCTTCAAGAGGTGTTATATGATCTATCATCTCATCCTCTTTTCTTTGTTTTTCTAAAGCGGAAATATCTCCAACAAGACTACCAGCATCCAGTGCTTGGCCATCAACCAAACTAACCACACCATTAATATATACTGAAGAGCGTATTTGAGGCCAAGACAAGGCTTGAAGTAAAGGCTTTGGTAATGCAAGACCACTTGTTTCTATAACAATCCCATCTAACTTTTCTGAAAAAGACAATAATTTATCCATAGTAGGAAGAAAATCATCTTGAACAGTGCAACATAGACATCCATTATTAAGTTCAACAAGTCTGCCATCGATTTCATTCTCAGAACAAAATCCACAAGTCTTTAATAAATCACCATCAAGACCTACACTTCCAAACTCATTAACAATTACGGCTAATCTTTTTTTTGAAGTTTTTAATAAATGACGTAAAAGTGTAGTTTTTCCTGATCCAAGGAAACCTGTGATAATTGTTACTGGAAGACGACTAGACATAATGGATAAAAGAATATATCAACTCAACAGCCAAGGCTATAGCTTGTTTCAACACCAGTTAAAGTATTTGAACCTTCAGCAATAGAGCATAATTCTTTCTGTTGAATTCTACTAATTACAGCATCTGTAAAATCAGCTCCTTCTATGCGTGCATTTTTAAAACTACTTTCCATTAAAAGCGCGTTAGAAAAATTGACTTCTCTTAGATCTGCATCTTCAAAATCACTTGCATAAGCCAATGCGTCTTTCAAATTTGCTCCATTAAAATTAGCTCCTTTCATCTTACTGTTATTAAAAACAGCTCCACGAAGGTCAGATTCACTAAAATTTATTCCTCTTAAATCAAATTTGACAAATTCATAACCATTTAGATCTTGACCATGCATATCTTCTGTAATTTTTAAATCTTCCTGGTTTCGTATCTCTGGAGGTCTTTTTGCCATTGCACTAGAAGATGGGAAAATCAAGACAAAGAAAAGCACTAAGGCACAAACAAGTGATTGCAACCGAGTTGATAAAGAAAATTTGTTAGACATTTTGGAAAAGTCCATAAACCGGTAATTTATCTATTCACGTTATGGCAAACAAATGCCAATTGGAGATTAAAAGATATGACATTGAAAATAATTGTTCCACCTCATCCATTCATTGGACATTGGCTCACAATGCTAAGAGATGCCTCTACTCCAAAAGCTTTATATTCAACGGGACTAGAACAGTTAGGGAAATGGCTTACTTATGAAGCCTTGAGAGAATGGTTGCCATATAGATCTCAAGAAGTAGAAACTGATTTAGGTAAAACAGAAGGAACAATAATTGAAACTAGAGTTCCTTTGTTAGTCATTCCAAACCTGCCTGGAGGGTTAGCACTATGGCAAGGGGCAAAAGAATTGCTGCCAAATGCGACCTTATGCTTAGGTGGAATTCCTAATGATATAGAGATAAATTCAGGTTTAATTATTTATATGGATGAAATAACAACAGGTGATTTACTTTTAAAAGAATTGATTCAATTAAAAGAACAAGAAATAGACTCTAAGCGAATAAGAATAATTTCTGCATTAGTATCAAATCCAGGCTTGAAAAAAATTGGAGAATCATTTTCTGATTTAACAATTTATTCCGCATGTATAGATCCTGAAATAACAAAGGAGGGAAACATTTATCCTGGGATAGGAAAACCTGCCTTACGAATTAACACCAGAATAGAAGGCAACAACTAGCATTTAAAAGGAACCCTAAAAAACCATGAGTCAATACAGAGCATCATCAAGCAGCAGTCTAGGTTCTTTAATAAGTGGAGCACTATTAGGAGCCGCTGGCGTCGCATGGTGGCTATTATCAGAAGCAGAAAGACGACAAGAGAGCAGAAAGCAAAAAGCGATGTTATATGCACCGCGCATTCAAGATGGTTCAGAAGCTATAGACACAGCTGAAAGTTCCATAGGAATTAAAAATAGTGAACATCTTGAACAAAGAGTTGAGCAATTAAATGCAGCGATTGCAGATGTAAGGAAACAATTAGAAGATCTTGGTGCTCGCAACTAACTAGTTTTCTAATCCTCTAGCCAAATTCCAAAATCTCATGCTTAGATCCAGCGCAATTACAAAGGGGATTCAGCGATCGCCAAACCGAGCGATGTTGAGAGCCGTTGGATTTAATGACGAAGATTTTGACAAACCCATCATTGGTATAGCAAATGGATATAGCACTATTACCCCCTGCAATATGGGGCTAATGGATTTAGCAAGAAAATCGGAAGAGGCCGTAAGAATTGCAGGAGCAATGCCTCAAATTTTCGGAACAATTACTGTAAGTGATGGCATATCAATGGGAACAGAAGGAATGAAATATTCTCTTGTTTCAAGAGAGGTTATTGCTGATTCCATTGAAACGGCTTGTAATGCGCAAAGTATGGATGGAGTTCTTGCTATAGGAGGTTGCGATAAAAATATGCCAGGAGCAATGATCTCGATTGCCCGCATGAACATCCCTTCAATTTTTGTTTATGGCGGAACTATCAAACCAGGCAAATTAGATGGATGTGATCTCACCGTTGTAAGTGCATTTGAAGCCGTAGGACAATTAACTAGTGGAAAAATCGATGAAGAAAGGTTAATAGCAGTAGAAAAGAATGCAATCCCTGGAGCAGGTAGCTGTGGAGGAATGTTTACGGCGAATACTATGTCTGCTGCTATAGAAACAATGGGATTAAGTCTTCCATATAGTTCAACAATGGCAGCAGAAGACAAAGAGAAAGCAGAGAGTGCGGAACGGAGTGCTTATGTTCTTGTTGAAGCCATTAAAAAGAACATAAAACCATCACAAATGCTTACTAAGAAAGCTTTTGAAAATGCCATAAGCGTTGTTATGGCAGTGGGTGGATCAACTAATTCAGTTCTTCATTTACTAGCAATTGCAAAAACGGCAGGAATAGAACTGTGTATAGATGATTTCGAAAAAATTAGACAGAATGTTCCTGTTATTTGTGATTTAAAACCAAGCGGTAAATATGTCACAGTTGATCTTCATAAAGCAGGTGGTATACCTCAAGTAATGAAAATTCTTCTTAAAGCAGGACTTCTACATGGAGACTGCCAAACCATTGAAGGAAAAACCATTGAGGATGTTTTAAAGAACGTTTCATCTGAACCACCCTCTAATCAAGATGTAATTAGACCAATAAGCAATCCAATTTATAAGAAAGGTCATCTAGCAATTTTGAAAGGAAATCTTGCCAGTGAAGGTAGTGTTGCGAAAATAAGCGGTATTAAAACTCCTGTTCTTACAGGTCCTGCAAGAGTTTTTGAAAGTGAAGAAGAATGCCTTAAAGCAATACTTGATAACAAAGTTAAATCAGGCGATGTAGTCGTAGTTCGATATGAAGGCCCTGTTGGAGGACCAGGGATGAGAGAAATGCTCTCTCCCACATCTGCAATAGTTGGGCAAGGTCTGGGAGAAAAAGTGGCTTTAATTACAGACGGTCGCTTCAGTGGAGGCTCCTATGGCCTCGTAGTAGGTCATGTTGCTCCTGAAGCAGCAGTAGGCGGGAATATAGGTCTAGTCCAAGAAGGAGACAGCATCACAGTTGATGCAAATCAAAAGCTTATTCAGTTGAATGTTGATGATGATGAGCTGAAAAAAAGAAGAAAAGAATGGGTTAAGCCAAAGCCAAGATATACAAAAGGAACACTAGGTAAATATGCCAGACTTGTTAGCAGCTCTAGCAAAGGTGCAGTTACAGATGAATAGGGAAAAAAAGATTTAGTCTTAACTCATTGAAGAGAACAAAACTCTTAATCTCCTTGCTAAAGCTTCTAATTTTTGTCCATTAGAAGAATTCTCACATCGCTTCCCACTTGAAGCATCCATCCAAAAAGAATACTTTCCCTGCCAAAGTATTGGACTCTCAGGATATTTATCATAAGTTAAAGTTATATTTAGATCTGAACCACTACGATAAATTTCAACATCCAAATCCTTTTCAGGGAGTCTTTCACCATCTTGATTTCTTGTCTCAATTAACAAAATAAGTTCTATAAACTTATCTACTAAAAAAGGTTCAGTGTAATCAATATTTTTAGAAACAACTGAATGTTTAAATGGTTTTATGCATAAATCTGCACATTTTGCTACTTCAATAAAAATATCTCCATATGTATTATTCATATGCTTTTATAGATCGAAGGACTATTTTAAAAGGGCCAGATGAAAAGTTAGGATTTAATTCACCAGGTTTTCCAAATTTTGAATATAAAATTTGCAATTGATTTATGCAAGAAGAGTTAAACTTAACTGGCATCAAAACAGCTTTAGCTCTTACAACAGGTTGAAGTAATTTGAAAGGAACTTTAATTATACTGATTCCAGTAATTTTTGTATCTAAAGGAGCGGTCCACTTCACTCTAGGATAGTAAAACATTGAGTAATCTAATTTACCTTTTTCACATGAAATGCTTAACTTTAATGTTCTCCCTTCTCCTTCAATCTCAATTAACAAACCTGTAAATTTGGATAAGTTAAAAGGTGATTCAAAAACAGGCGAGCGACAGCTAACGAAACCACCGTTTTCTTCAACCAATGTACCCTCAAGTAAAAGACCTTTTGAAGTGTTCTTACAAATCCCTTGGCTAGACCCTCCCATGATTGTGTCATTAAGAGTGGTCCATTGAGAGAAATCTTTGTTATTTATAAGATCCATTTGCAGAAGTAAGCGATATAAACATCTTAGAAAAGATTGTAATTAATCCGCTAAATAAAATCTGATGCATCGTAATCAGTTAAAACTAAAATGTCTTCAGATGATTTAACTAATTTAGCAGGAGTTCTATCATTAGATTCAAATGGATCTAAAAGTCTTTGAAGAGCGGTTTGCTTTGATCTACCACTTATCAAAAAGATTATCTTTCTAGCAGAACTAAGGACTGTATGCGTAAGTGTTATTCGGTCATGACCTTTTGCTTTGCCTGTAGTCGTATATCTGTCAATAATATTCAATGACTCCGAGTAAGGAAATAAAGATGCCGTGTGCCCATCTTCTCCTAGTCCCAAAAGCATAAGATCAAATAAATATTTATCTCCATTGCAATTAGTTTGAATGATTTTTTCATAATATTCTGCACTTTTTTCTGGAGAGGTTAATTCAGTAGTTTTGACAGAATAAAAACGGGCATTTGATCCAGGAGAATTTAACAAAAGAGTATTCATTACCATTAGTGCATTGCTTGATTCATCACTCAACTCAACCCATCTTTCATCCCCTAAAAAAACATCAACTTTTTCCCAGCTGAGATTGAATTTAGAAAGGATTTTATAAGTATTAGAGGGTGTTGAGCCACCACAAAGTGATATTTGAACTCGGTCTTTTTTTTCTAAACAACAGTTAATATGATTAGCAATAATTTTAGATGCTCCATTTGCTAATTCTTCCTTATTCGAGAATTGCTTAATTGTGTAATTGTTCATGAAAAATAATAATCATTGTATCCAATCTGTATGAAATGCACCTTCCTTATCTACTCGTTCATAAGTATGAGATCCGAAGCAGTCTCTCATTGCTTGAACTAAATTTTGTGGAAGTCGTGAAGTCCGATAACTATTAATGTAATCAAGGGTACTGCTAAAACAAGGTACTGGGATTCCAGCAGCAGCTGCACTTGAAACAACGTTAGTTAAACCTGGAAGTCTCTTATTTACTTGTTTTGCGAACCATGGGTCAAGAAAAAGATTTTCTAATTGGGGCTCTTTATTAAATGCATCCTGAATTCGTTTTAGTAAAGTTGATCTAATAATGCACCCTCCCTTCCAAATTTGGGCAATTGATGGCATATGGAGGTTGTAGTTATATTCAGCAGAAGCAATTCTCATTATTTCCATACCTTGTGCATAAGAAGCAATAGTTGAGAGTACAACTGCATCCATAAGAGGAATCATCCCATTGGAGGGATCACCTAGATCAAAGCTTTTTACTAAAGGTCCTTTAATAATTTTTTCAGCTATTTCTCGTTGTTTTTTCATCGAGCTCATAACTCGTGCATTTAAAGAAGCATAAATAGTGGGAACAGAAGCCCCTAATTCCAATGCACTTATAACAGTCCATAAACCTGTTCCTTTTTGACCGGCTTTATCAACAATCTTCTCAACTAAATCTGTTCCATCTATCAGATCCTTAGTCCTAAGACATGCTTCTGTTATCTCTACAAGATACGAGGAAAGTTCTTCAGTTTGATTCCAATAAGAAAAAACATCTGCCATCTCTTCTCCACTCATTCCTTGAACTCGCTTCATCAAGTCATAAGCCTCCGCAAGTATTTGTTCAATTCCATATTCAATGCCGTTATGAACTGTCTTAACAAAATGTCCTGAACCACCAGGGCCGATATAAGTCACACATCTTCCATCTTCTACTTTTGCAGACATTTTATTCAATAAACTTTCTATTGCTTCATATGACGATTTTGTTCCTCCTGGCATCATACTTGGACCTTCCAAAGCTCCTTTAGATCCTCCTGAAACTCCCATTCCTATGTAACCAAAGCTTTTACTCTCAAGTTCTGCTACTCGTCTTTCTGTATCAGTAAATAGAGAATTTCCTCCATCTATTAGTAAATCCCCTTCTTGTAAATAAGGGGAGATTTTTTGAATAACAGTATCCGTGGCAGGGCCTGCTTTTACCATCATTAATATTCTTCTTGGTCGTTCAAGACTGTCGACAAACTCTTGTAAATCTTTTGCACCAAGTATCTTTTTACCAGATGCTCGTCCAGACAAAAAAGACTCGGTCTTAGAAAAAGTGCGGTTATAGACAACGCTTGAAAACCCATTTCGTTCAGCATTGAGAACAAGGTTTTCACCCATTACGCCTAAACCGATCAAACCAAAATGTGCCTTGGACATTAAATCGGCAAAAGTTTTTACTAAATTAGTTTGCCGATTGAATAATCAATCTGCTGCTTAAATTGAAAGATTGTCAGGATTGAAAAATTCTTTTTTTTGTTTCCATATTTTTAAATTCATTAACATTCAATCATTTCTCTATTGATAGCAGGCGTTAAGACTAGATAACAACTCCATCGGGGATGGTTGCATTTTTCACAACCACGACAATTCCATTTCGTATATAAAAACCTTGATCGGCTCTATCAGCTTCTTCAACTCGATCCTTATTAACTATTTTTACGTCGTCACCTATGCGAGTGTTCTTATCAAGAATCGCCCTCTTGACTGTTGTACCTTTCCCAACGCCAAGTGGTATTCCATTACCCTTTCTTAAAGCCAGTCTCTCTTCAGTTGATTCAAAGAAATCTGAACCCATAACTAAACAATCCTGAAGAACTACATCTCTCTCAATACGACTCCTTACACCAAGTACACAATGATGAATACTGCAAGATTTAAGTATCGAACCTTCGCAGACGATTGAGTTAGTTATTTGAGCATCAACAAGCTTCGATGGTGGCAAATATCGTTGACGAGTATAAATAGGAAATTTCTCATCATAAAAACTAAAAGGAGGATGTGGTTGCTGCGTTAAGGCAAGGTTTGATTCAAAGAATGCTCCTATTGTTCCAATATCCTCCCAATAATCATCGAATACATAACTTTGCAATTTATCCCCTCTGTTAAGAGCCTCAGGTATAACTTCTTTGCCAAAATCAGTATGTGATGGATGCTTATTTAGCAAATCAAATAAAGTTGATCTACTAAACACATAAATACCCATTGAGGCAAGGTAAGGACGATTAGCAGCAGAGTCGTTTGTTAATCCAAACCGTGATGTATCAACTGCCATAGCCTTTAAAGAATCACCAGTAGGCTTCTCACGAAATTCCTTTATTAAGCCATCTTGATTAGTACGCATTAATCCAAAACCCTCAGCTTGCTGTGAATCAACTGGCAATGCTGCAACAGTTAAATCCGCACAATTTGAACGATGATGTTCAACAAAAAGGCTGTAATCCATACGATATAACTGATCTCCAGAGAGAATCAAATATTCATCAACATCCCATTCCTGAAAAAGCCACTGATACTTTCTAACTGCATCAGCTGTGCCTTCAAACCATGTAGGACTTTCAGGTGTCTGTTGAGCAGCTAAAACTTCTACAAAACCTTGTCCAAAAGGTGCGCTGAGATTATATGTTTGTGCTATATGCCTATTTAAAGAAGCACTATTAAATTGCGTTAAAACGTACATTTTATTAATGTCCGAATTAATGCAATTACTAATAGGGATATCGATTAAACGATACTTACCTGCTAGTGGCACAGCAGGCTTTGCCCGCATTTTGGTTAAAGGATAAAGGCGTGATCCCTTCCCTCCGCCAAGAATAATCGCTAATACTCGCTTCATTCCGACCCTATGAATAGGCATTGTGGTGCAAACCTACTGGAATATGTGTCAATAAAGCGAGTAAAAAGCAGATACTTATTGAGACTTTTAAGAATTAATATGAGAAATGATAATGGAATTAGCTTATTTGCCATTCTGTGAGACCTTTAAATTAAAGAGATTTTCTATAATCTTCAGTGATTGCAATCTTTCGTCTCTTGACTGAGGAGCCCTAAGTTTAGTTACTGGCGTGTGGAGAATTTTATTAATAATTCCTTTACTTAAAGCTTCTACAACCTTTCTTTCTCGAGCTGAAAAGTCAGGTCCCATTCGACTTAAGGCTTTTTGCAATTCTTCTTTACGAATTGCTTCTAAATCTGAACGTAATGAATTAATTGTAGGAACAGATTCGAGACTTTCCCACCATTCAAGGAAAATACGACCTTCTTCTTTTATTAAAGATTCTGCCTCTAGAGCAATCTGCTGTCTTGCCTCTTGATTTCTGGATACAACTTCATGTAAATCATCGACATCATGAGATTCAACACCTTCAACAGACTGAACATCTGGAGAGATATTTCTCGGAACTCCAATATCAATTAATCGAAGAGAAATATTTTCAGTTAATTGATTTAATCTGTGAGCATTAATAATTGGCTCATTGGTTGAGGTACTTGTGAAAATAAGAGAACAGTTTCCAAGACACCAATCAAGTTCATCTAATAAAAAGCATTTGATTTTTAATTGAGGGAAATCGGATGCGAGTTTTTCTGCTCGTTCTTTGGTTCGATTAAGTAAGAACAAATCAGAACATCCTTTGGACTGCAAATGTTGAAGAAGAAGACGACTCATTTTGCCCGCACCAACAACTGCAACTTTTTCAGAGTTCAGGCTCATTAATTGATCCTTACCAAGAGACTGACCTAATTTCAATTGGGCAAGTTCAACAGCTGCTGAACTAATAGAAACAGCACCTGTTCCCAAGTTGGTTTCGGTTCTTACCCTCTTACCAGTACTTACTGCTTGAGTAAGTAATCTATTAAGAATTGGACCTAGAGCTTGATTATCTTGCCCAAGTCTTACCATTTTTTTTACTTGAGAAAGAATCTGTCCTTCTCCCAATACCAAACTATCTAGTCCTGAAGAAACCCTCATCAAATGAGCTACAGCTTCTTCCTGTTTAAAAGTAAACAAATGTGGATATAAATCTTCTTCTGACAGGCCTGAATGACTTTTTAAAAAATTCTTAATTGAAGAGACACCTAGATCTGATTCCCTAACCAAAGTATAAATCTCTAATCGATTACAAGTACTTAAGATAGAAACCTCAAGAACTTGCTCATTTGCCTTTAAATGTTGGAATGATTCTCCTATTTGGTCTTCAGAAATGCTGAGCTTTTCTCGGACTTCGACTGGTGCCGTCCGATGGCTTAGACCGACGACAGCAATATGCATAAAAGTACCTTATTGTTTTTTAAAAAGATCAATTCAAAGAGATGCTCTGAGCACCATCATTAATATGAACTGTATTAGTAAATCTGGCTGATTGATCAAGAGTACTTATTATCAGACTGCTTGTTCTTGTGCAATCTTTTTCAAACTTAACTCCATCAAATAAAAGCCCATCTGTGATTCCACTACCAGCAAAAACAACATTTTCGCCTGAGGCAAGTTCGTT
>CETG01167948.1_pt1 | contig 22491 bp, 14 predicted proteins | sample 361471 | NCBI WGS metagenome assembly CETG01 (sample SAMEA2622696, study PRJEB7988) | marine metagenome | isolation source: saline water (ENVO:00002010), including | reverse complement strand
TATGTCCCCTTGTTGGCCAACATGGTGGCAAAGGCAAGGTAGTCCGCAGCCGTCCCCGCCAGCGCGCCACCACCGTCGAGTAACCGGTCGGGATCTTTGTAATCGGTATTGTCACGGTTTTCAATCTCGACTAGGCCGCTGTCGGTCATATTGTAATTGGTGACAAAACGATCCAGATCGCTCCCTCTCACGAAAAACATGGTGTCGTCCATCCCCAGCGGTTTGAACACATTTTCCTGTAAATAAATATCCAGCGACTGACCGCTAACCAACTCAATAATTCGACCCAATAATGTAGTTGAATAGCTGTAAGTAAAGTGCTCACCGGGCTGATGCAATAATGGCGCTTTTGCCAGACGCTCGGTTAGCTCGGCAAGGTTCTTTGCCGGTGCGCCGTCGGTAGGCAATGTGCCAACCGGGGTATCGCGTTTTACCCCGTATTTGCGATAATACTGATGCACGGCCGTGGTGCCTGTAAAATGGTAAGTGATACCCGATTTATGGGCCAGCAAATCACCGATAGTCATAGAACGCTTAAGCGGCTCTGTCACCATATTGTCCACGGTACCGGAGACATAAACCCGGACATCTTTAAACGCCGGAATAAACTTTTCTACCGGGTCATCCACCGAGAGCTTATCCGCTTCCTGCAATAACATGATTGCCACACTGGTGATCGGCTTTGACATCGAATAAAAGCGAAACAAGGTGTCTTCTGTCATTGCGGTCTGACTGTCAATATCCTGATAGCCATTCATGTAATGATAAACAACCTCGCCATCGTCGACCACGTAAGTGATTGACCCTGGCATGACCCCTTCAGCCACCAACTCATCGAGTTGCTGTGTAAGGGTATCAAAACGCGTGTTGGCCTGACCTGAGCTTGCACTTACCCCCCAGGTAACCACAATAGCGATTAATGCAGCACTGCATTTGGAGAAAAACGGTATCATTCTGCTCATATTGCGCCCCTTATTTTTTTTCATTCGCTTGACACAGCACTACATTGGCATTCTGCATGGCGTCAATTTCACTGGTTTGAAAACCTAAATTCTGAAGAATGTCCGCCGTATCCTGACCTAAGCGCGGTGGTGGAATATCGTTAACCTGATCGATACCCTCAGCGAAAAATGGCGAAGCGGCGTTGCGTAAGCGCCCCTCAGTAGGATGGTCATATTCGGTAAAGAAGTTTTGCGAAGTCAGATGCGGATCATTGAGTAGCGACGCCACATCATTCACTGGTGCAAAAGGGACATCAATGTTGCCTAATGCCTCACACCATTGGTCGGTAGATTTATCCGGCGTGCATTCACTCACGATTTTATAAAGCGAGCCAACGTTTTCACTGCGTAGTACCGGGTCGGTTACAATCTCGCTATTGACCATATCGTCACGCCCTACCAGCGCAAAAAATTTCTGCCAGTGGCGAGTGCTATAGGGCAGGATACTGATGTAACCGTCGGCCGTTGGAAAAGGCCTGCGATAGGGCGAATTCAAGCGCTCATACCCAGTACCGCCAATCGGCGGTACAAAGGTTTCTCCGGCGAGCTGCTCGGTCATTAAAAATGATACCATGCCCTCAAACATCGGGGTCTCTATGACACAACCTTCGTCACAGCGCAGCCGGTAATTCAATCCGGCCAGAACCGCCATGGCAAGATGCATTCCCCCCACCTTATCGCAAATAATAGTGGGAATAAATTTGGGTTGTCCCTGGGCATCGCGGTTCAGGTATGCAACACCACTTTCGGCTTGAATAATATCGTCGTAAGCAGGCTTTTCTGAATATTTACCGCTTTGACCAAAGCCCGGTGCAAAACAATATACAATTTTTGAATTTATCGCTTTTAAACTCGCGTAATCAACGCCAAGTCGTTTTGCTGTTGAACTACGCATGTTGTGCACGACAACGTCGGCCTGCTTAACCAGGCGCGCAAGAATGTTTTTCCCTTCAGGTGTTTTCAGATCCATCGCAATTGAGCGTTTATTACGATTGCAGTTCATAAACCCTGCGCCCATTTCTTTGGAGCGACCCGGCCTTACCGTACGAAACAGGTCGCCGGATAGATTTTCAATTTTAATAACATCGGCGCCAAAATCGCCAAGGAACTGTGTGGCATAAGGCCCCAGTACAATGGTGGTTAGATCGAGAATGGTCGTGCCTTTGAGCAATGAGTACATAGTGGCTCCAGTATCATGCAACGTTTTACATGCTAAATAACGTCATATCTACTTTGTATTTACAAGTTGTTCATACTATGGTCTTCTATAATCTATTAAGCAAATCGATTAATCCTATATATCAATAAATATATCCAATAAATAGAATGAAATCCGTTTATGATAAATATCAAACACTTGAAGGCATTTATTGCGGTTGCCGCCGAACTTCATTTCACCAAGGCTGCCGAGAAAGTTTGCCTGACCCAACCGGCACTCAGCTCACTGATCCAACAACTGGAACAAGATTTTGGTGTACAGTTAGTACGCCGTCATACCCGCCAGGTTGAATTAACGGAAGCAGGCAACAACTTTAGGGCGACAGCAGAAAAACTGGTAGCCGATTTTGAGCAGGCCATTTATGATGTTAAAACCTATAAATCGATTCGCCGGGGACGGGTCTCCATTGCAGCGGTGCCTTCGGTATGCCGCAATTTCCTGCCCGACATCCTCAAACGCTTTAACGATCAGTATCCGGATATCAGGCTTAATGTGATTGATGGCGCCGGCCAGGATATTCTTGATGCCATTAAGGATAAGCGGATCGATTTTGGTTTGACTTACACGCAAACAAACCGGGAACTAGAAGCTATTCCCATTATGGAAGATTCGTTGATTGTGGTTTGTCAGAAAACCCACCGCTTTGCTAACCTCAGTGAACTGACATGGCAGGATTTAGCTGACGAAAAACTGATTGCCATGGACAAGGGCACGACCATTCGGACATTGATTGACAGTATGGCACTGTCGCAAAATATGAAGCTGGATATTGTTCTCGAACCTCGCCTGATGCCTACGGCACTCGGCTACGCAGAAGCGGGCCTTGGCTTAACTATCTTGCCCAGCTTTGGTATTCAGAATGGCCTGTCAGATCATTTGGTGGCAATCCCGTTAACCCAGCCCAGTATTCGCAGAGAAATCAGTCTGCTAAAACGCCGGGGTACTCACCTGTCACCGGCAGCCAGGGCCTTAAAAGACTTTATAATAGAGTCGAAAGACAGGTCTCTGGTCGGCTGAAACACAACAAGCGCCAGGTTCACACAGTGATTACCTGGCACTTGTTATTGTCAATTGCGCCTAACGGGGCGGCATTAAGCTGGCCGCCTTCTCCACCACATCCATACGCGCTTTCCACGGGTCCACGCCGTGAACCGCTTCAGCGTTCATAGTGATGTCCATAATGTTGCCTGCCTGGGGATCGAACGCTTCCCATTCCGTCAGACCTGGACCATTTGGATTACCGGTTTTGACAAAGTTCAACACATAGTTAAAGGGCAGTTCTGACGCCTTTTTATCCTGCTGAGTCAACTCATCGTATTTGTCATCAATCGTTTTAAAGAAAAACGGAATTTCACTGGCATGCTGGGCGCCCTGGCCATCACGAATCGCTTCAGCAACATAGGAAAAGCGATAAAGATAAACCGGTTGATCCAGCTCTGTCATTTTGCTGGCAAAGTAACGCGCAGGCTCTTGCATACCGCGATCCTGACCTACGATGAAATTAAGGATCTGCAGCGGGATCTGATCATTCGGATCATAGGCCGCTTTGGCTTCGTCAGCATACGGCCCAAAAGAACTGTAAAGCTCCTCTTTGGTTTTTGCCATTCCAAAGCCAATGTCCTGACTCGTTGTGCCAACCATCACCGGGATTCGTGCAACTTTACCGGCTTCCACCATCTGTTGGGTACTCCCCTGTACAATCTCACCGTCAGCCAGTGGACCGCCTACGTAAGTGGGTTTACCGGAAGACGGCATAAATAGCGCCATCATACTCAAACCATCGAGTACTTCTTCGGCCGACAAAGCTCGCATAGCTTTTAACGCTTGGGGACCGGTTCCCTCAATACCGTGTTTTTCGGCAAAGTTCAGACCAATTTGCTCCGCCGAGGGATACTGATCCGTGCCCTCAGTAATACTACGTTCACCCATCAGTGAGCGGCCTCCGCCCGACATAATGATGGCACGCTGGATCAGATCTTTTGAGGCAGGAGCCTGCATTAAGGTATGCACGGAACCACCACCGGCAGATTCCCCCATGAGCGTAATTTGCTCAGGGTCACCATTAAACGCAGCGATATTTTCTTTTACCCATTGCACGGCGGCAATCTGATCCATAAACGCGTAGTTGCCAATCGGGCCCTCATCGGCTGCGCTTAGGGCAGGATGAGCAAAAAAGCCAAACCGACCGAGCCGGTAATTAAAGCTAACAAATACCACGCCGGCTTTGGCAAATTCAGTGCCATCATAGACTGCCGGCGATGCGCCACCATTGACATAGCCGCCTCCATGGATCCAAATCACCACCGGGGCTTTTTCAGTCGTGTCTGGAGCCCACACATTGAGGTATAAGCAGTCTTCAGCCGGTACTTCACCAAGCGGAGCGGCATCACTGGGGAAAGGCTTTTGCATACAATCGTTGCCAAATGAGGTTGCCTCTTTGGTGCCTGTCCAGGAAATAGGTTGCGGTGCTCGCCAGCGATTCTCTCCTACCGGCGCAGCCGCATAGGGTATCCCTTTAAACACCTTCAGACCATCAAGCCCGATGCCTGCCAACGTGCCGCTATTAATTGTCGCCTCGGGGCCGCTATCAGCGGGGATGCTCTGTGCATTGCCAGCGGAATCTACGCAGCCGGCAGTAAAAATTGTTGTCCCGAGTGTCACCGCAAGGAGTGCTTTAGGCATTGTGAATGTTTTCATTAAGTTTGGTCTCCTGGGTTTACAATGCAAAATACTGTGTCTGATTAACCGCAACGGTGGTGCTTGACTCGACAGACTGGATTGAGCTTGCCAGATCGATGCGATACTGACCGGCGGTGAGTTTCCATTGTTTTGATGCCGAATCATATTCAGCCAGGTCTTCGAGCGGCACGGTCAGTTGAAATAACTGACTCTCGCCGGGCTGTAACAGGCGCGTTTTAGCGAAGGTTTTCAATGTACTGACAGCCCCTTCAGCGCTTTGATTTGAGGCATAGATTTGCGCCACCTGCTTGCCAGCTTTGTCGCCGGTATTGGTTACTTTAAACCCTAATTTAACGTCACCACCCGCCACTCGCGCAGTCAACTCAGCAAAAGAAAATGACGTGTAAGAAAGGCCGTAGCCAAATGGATAGACCACCTTTTCCGGAGCCTTCTGGAAGTAGCGATAGCCGATGTCCGTGCCGTCCAGATAGGTTACCTCGGCGGGTACATAACCCATCATATCCGGCTTGGCATCCGGGTCGGTTACTACCCCCGGGAAATTGGTTGAGGCCGGATAACTTTCCAACCGTCTGGCGAACGTGGTTGGCAATTTGCCCGACGGATTGACTTTGCCACTGACCACATCGGCGATAGCGTTGCCGGCCTCCTGCCCGGGTTGCCAGGCTAACAGTATGGCATCGGCTTTATCCTTCCAACTTTCCATTTCGATAACGCCACCAATGTTCATCACCACAATGACCGGCTTGTTGGCTTTCTTAAACGCTTTGCTGACTCTGGTTAACAACGCCTGCTCATTGTCACTTAAGTAAAAGTCATTTTCTGCCTTACGGTCAGAGAACTCCCCCGAGCTGCGACCAATAGTAATTAACGCCAAGGCATTATTTTTTACTGCCGCGGCGATGCTGGCTTCATCCAGTTGCTTTTCCGCAATAGGTTCCTGGGGTAAAAACTTTTCAATTCCAACCAACTCAGGACGCTTACTTTTTTCTGCACTCAGGTATTCGCGGTACTGTTTGGCCAGTTGGGCATCGAATTTAAAACCGGCGTTAATGAGTCCATCAGGTAATGAAACCGTGTAAGCTTCGTTGACGTCACCACTACCAGTGCCGCCGGTAACCATGTCAAAGGAGTAGTTACCAAATACGGCGATGCTGCCTTTATTGGCCGCAAGTGGCAGCACGTTGGCGTTGTTTTTGAGCAACACCATACCTTCAGCGGCGGCAGCTCTGGCGATCTCGGCGTGTTTAGCAAGGTCCGGCTGATTGGAATAGTCGTAGCCCTTAAACGTGGGTGATCGCAGCACAATTTTCAGAATATTTTCGACATTCTGGTCCAGTATACGTGCATCCAGTTGACCGGCTTTTACGGCTTGTTGAATGGCCTCGTGCTGCATATCGTAGCCAGGCATAAGTAAATCGTTGCCTGCAACCATTTGTGCAACGGCATCTTCGCCACCGAACCAGTCAGTCATCACAAACCCTTTAAATCCCCACTGCTCACGAAGTACTTCCGTTAACAATTTGTGACTTTCAGAAGCATGCGTGCCATTTACTTTGTTATAGGATGACATGACCGTCCAGGGTTGAGATTGCTCAACCGCGATTTCAAACCCTTTGAGAAAAATCTCTCGCAGCGCCTCTTCCTGAACCTTTACATTAATTCCTTTGCGATTCCATTCATGATTATTGGCAACAAAATGCTTAATAGAAGTACCGACGCCCTGACTCTGAATCCCTCTGACCATGGCAGTGGTCATCAGGCCAGACAACATCGGATCCTCAGAGTAATACTCAAAGTTTCTGCCGCCCAGTGGGTAGCGATGGATATTCAGGGCGGGAGCCAACAAAATATCAACACCGTATTCCAGCGTTTCGTTACCCATTGCCCGGCCAACGGCGTAAGTTAGCTCAGTATCCCAACTTGATGCTAATAGCGAAGCAATGGGAAACGCGGTGGCGTAATAGGTGTTGTCATCGCCTTCCCGGGTGGGCGCGATACGCACCCCGGCAGGACCATCCGCCAGCACGATAGAGGGGATACCTAATCGCTCAATAGGATAGGTAGTGCCGGCGGCACCGGGCACTTTATCTTCCACCATCCCGACCGTGGGTGTTGAAAATCCCGGAATATTCATGCCGGTTCCCCGGACCAGTTTGACCTTTTCTTCCAGCGTCATAGCCTCAATGACGTCATCAAGACTATCTTTGCCTAACTGCGGGTCAGCCTGTAATAAGAAACTAGCCGTGCTGGCCAGCACCAAAGCAGATGTTTTTAAATGGATTTTAGAGAAAATACGGACCATCTCGTTATCTCGGTTAGTGAATGTAACCGGTAACTTAGCTAACTTATCGTTAACACAAGGTTAACGACCTGATAATCGAGTGGCTTGAAAGTCGACTTCTACCCGATGGCCGTTTGATTGCGGAATATTTCGGTATTGCCAGCCAAATGTGGCGGTCATTTCACTGGTTAAACGCATCCCCAGCCCGAATCCTAAGTCATTGTCATTGGGCTCAATCGCTGCTGTATTAGTGTTTTCAACAACAAGCTTACTGCCACTTTGCGAGATAGTGACGTGGCCTTCTTCAGTGTGTTGATAAGCGTTTTGAATAATATTGTTTACCACGATATTTACCGCCGCCTCGGTGGCCATGATCCTGCAGGATGATGTACTCAGATTAACCGTTACGCTTTTTCCCTTTAACAGGTAGCCGAGTGAATCACAGACTCGCTCAACCAGGACTTGCATATTGATTTCCTGGTTTATGGAGGGTTCCGACTGTTTGCGACTCAACCAAAGCAGGGTTTCCGTCAGGCTTTTCATCGTTTGCGCCGCACGTGCAATGCGTTTAATGGAATTCACATAAACGCTGTCAATTTGACCTTGCAGGTTATCGATCAATTCTACGTTGGCAAGAATGGTACTGATGGGTGTTCTCAGTTCATGACTGGCATAATTCAGGAATTTTTTCTCCCGATATACGCTCTCCCGCACTTCTAAAACGCAATCCCGTACAATATTGGCCAGGGCATTTAATTCTGCATATTTAAATTTTGGTGCCGGAATAGCCGAGTCATTACCCTTAAATTTTTCAGCCCAGGCTTTCAGCCGTTCGACCTGACGGGTGGTCTTTAGCATCAGGTAAACCAAAATCGTGGCAAACGCGATGATGCCTATTGCCATATAGATATACAACTTTTCAATATAGCCGACATTCGGACTGACACTGTCGATCATGGCTCGGGATATGTAAGCGGTAACAAACACATCATCACCGCGCTCCACCGGAATGAGCCCGGCATAGTATAAGTGTTGTGGTCGCTCCCAGGGTAAATCCTGATACGAGATTTTTTCCAGTTTGTATGGCTGCTCAGGCGGCGTTTCAAAGTGACGGCGGACGGTTTCAGGTTGATCATGCCAATGCCTCGACAGTCTGAGTCCCTGCACCTCTACAACGCCATTCTCAGGGACGTCTGTTACGTTGGCAGCCAACACCAGGGTGCCGGTAAATGAAGCATCCATGCCAATGTAGAAATATTGAGCGGCAATATAAGTAAACGCGGTTAATAAGCCTGTACCGGTGAGCAGAATATAAGCCAGGACGTAAGCTCGCAAGCTATTACGTAGTTTCATTGGCAGACCTTAAAGCAAAACCAAACCCATGGACCGTTTGGATTAATGGACTTTCACGCCCGGCATCCACTTGTTTTCTCAAGCGGTGCATCAACACCTTTAAGCTATCTGAGTCAGGCGCTTCATCGCCCCAGATAGATTGCATAATCTCATTTCTTGACACCGCGTCAGGACTAGCGCGAAGCAAGGTTTCCAGCAATAAATAGCCGGTCGGCGACAGTTTTAATATTTCGCCGTTGCGGTATGCCTGCTTACGCTGGCAGTTAATTTCCACATCGGCCACTTTAAGTTTTTGTGCTTCGCCGCTGCGCCGTTTAGACAGTGTTTTGATTCTTGCCAATAATTCGGCTAATGCAAACGGCTTGACCAAATAATCATCCACCCCCGCCTCAAACCCCGTCAATTTATCGTCCAGACGATCCCGGGCGGTCAGCATCAATGTTGGCGTATCATCACCCTTGTTGCGCAATTGTTTTATAAACTCAATGCCGGACATCCTTGGCAATTGCCAGTCCAGAATAATGCACTTGTAATCGTTACTGTGAACAGCTTCCAGCGCGGCTACACCGCTCGTAAAATGATCACACTCGATACTTTTAAGCTTTAAGTAATCCACTATTGTTACAGACAAATCAATGTCATCTTCAACCAGCAAAACCAACATATGAATTCATCCCGAATACAGATTCTTTTTTTAACAACTAACAAAAAAGAAGACATCTTTCACCAAATATTTATAGCAGAGCAAAGCTGCCAACAAATTCGTTAACCAATTGTTAACCAGAAATGAGTTTAGATGGTCGCAGGCTAGCATCCGCTCAGGACAATCTTCATGGACATAATAAGCAGCAACAATAAAATTTCGGGCACTGCCAGCAGCACCCATATAGCGGGTATTTGCCCTGTTGGGAGTAACACAGATTTAATGTTTGGCGGGGATAGCATTAAAGCTGATAGTGGTAATAACACTGAATTAATCCGCTTTATGCCGCCGCTCCAATAACCTTTTGACCCAACCAGCGGCAGGTCTTGATGCCCAATATAGCCTGCCGCTTTTTTTCAGGCGTCTTAGTCTCTGAGCATGTTTTTACGTCGCCCTGGAGTCACTTAACCCGTTCATAGTTTAACTAAGTTGGTCCCACTCTATGCAATCATCTACTTCCACGCTTCCTGGTCTCGACAATAGCCACAACGATTACCGTTTTGCCCTGACGGCTCTAACCTCACTGTTCTTCATGTGGGGATTCATCACTTGTCTGAATGACATATTAGTACCTCACCTTAAAATGGCATTCAGGCTAAGCTATACCCAGTCCATGCTGATACAGTTCTGCTTTTTTGGTGCCTATTTTATCACTTCAATCCCAGCTGGCTTCATAGTCAAAAAAGTTGGCTATCAATACGGTATTGTGACGGGACTGTGCATTGCAGCCCTTGGGTGTCTGCTTTTTTATCCGGCAGCGAGCATTCACAGCTACGCGCTGTTCCTGGCAGCACTATTTGTCCTTGCATCAGGAATAACACTACTGCAAGTATCAGCCAACCCTTACGTCACGCTACTGGGACCAGCCAGGACGGCATCATCAAGACTTACCATGACCCAGGCATTTAATTCACTGGGAACAACTGTGGCACCCTACCTCGGAGCACTGCTCATACTGCAGGAGGCAACGCTGGCAATTCCCCACGCCGATGCCTCTTCTGTAAAGCAACCCTACCTGGCACTTATGGCGCTGTTGCTATTGCTTGCAGCCTTGTTTGCATTTATACGATTACCGGTAATCAAAGCCCCGGAGCCTGCCCAAAACAACACATCCAGTTCAGCCTGGCAAAATCCTAACCTGGTCCTTGGCGCCGTGGGAATCTTTGTCTATGTAGGTGCAGAAGTCTCCATCGGCAGTTTTATTGTTAGTTTTCTTGGCCTGCCACACATTGCCGGATTGGCCGAAAACGATGCAGCCAAGTACTTAACCTACTATTGGGGCGGCGCAATGGTTGGTCGCTTTATAGGCGCGACCATTATGCAAAAAGTTTCAGCCGGAAAAGTACTAACATTCAATGCTTGCAGCATCTGTTTACTCTTGGTGATCACTGTATTTACGGTTGGACCTATGGCCATGTGGGCCTTGTTACTTGTCGGCTTTTTCAATTCGATTATGTTTCCGACGATTTTTAGCTTAGCTTTATCCGGGCTGGGGAAAAACACTTCCCAGGGCTCAGGTATCCTTTGTTTAGCTATTGTCGGTGGCGCGTTTATACCTCTGCTTCAAGGTTTTCTGGCAGACAGGGCTGATCTGCAAGTGTCATTCACTTTACCCATAGCTTGCTACATTTATATTGCCTGGTATGGCTATCGCAATCGTGGCGATTCAGGTGTTGAATAAATAACCAAATCACTCCGGGGTTGTCGATGCTCATTAGCTTGAGCGTATTTGACAGTGAGTAAGAAAGTAACCTGTTACCTATCAGTCTGCATGCGAGCATGTCGCATAGATTTGACCACAATCCATCAACCGCAACATGGTGAGCGGTGCAACCCTGACAACACCCTATGAAGATGAAGCGTTAAAACCTGAAGTGATGGCAGTCTGGTGGAGCGAAATTGTTAACAACATCGTTAACCAATTGTTAACCTTTTATGAGGTTTAATGGTCTCACGCTTACCAACGCTGAGGTCGTACAACATGAATTTGCACCGGTTAAACTCAACCAGGCAGTCTCTCGCACAGACTTCCTTTGTCTTCTTACGACCCGAGCTCGCAGCGTTTCAGAGGCTATAGATACAGTGATTTTGGGTCTGTGGAACCGTCGACCAAGGTAGAGGTATACCCGCTACTTACTAGGAGTAAAATCCACCGACCATGAAAAAACTGTCGATATTTGATTATCGCCAAAACGCACCTTCAGCAGTGTTAACGTGGTCCTAAGGCTCCCCTTTCACGCCACAAAAAAAACACCTCAAAAGACACCGCAGCCTAATAAAAATCAAATTTAATAGACTCTTAACTATAAAATTAATTCAAACACCATTAAAAACCAATTTAATGGAACATAAAAATTTAAATATATGTTTTTATTAAAAAATAAATCATAACCACATTTCAAAATAAAATTAATAAAGATAACCACAATAAAAAATAAAACATCGCGATATTTATTTAATAAATTTATAACAAAATCCTATAAATCGAAAATTTTTACTTATAAATAAACAGGTTACAAAACATAATAAATTTAAAAAAGGATTAAATTACATGATGTTACTGATTCTCAACGGTATATTTGGAATGTAAACGAAATGATAACAAAGTTTGCAAAATAACAACAACAAACGTAAATTAACCCCAAAGCGTTAAAAGTTTAAATTTAGCGGATGAGAAAACATTTCACTCATATTTAAACACCGAAAACGCTGACATTTAGTTATGACCGTTTCTGTTAGTAATTCGATGGAGCAGGAAGCCTGTCTGACTATCTTAATTTTGCAGAAAAATTATGTATCTCTCAGTCAACATTGCAGCCGGGACGCTTGCAAAGAAGGTTAGAAAACCGGACCCAGCATGGCTGATGAAATGCGGATTGAGTCAAATATTACTGCTGAGGAAAAACATGATAACCAGAAATTTTAGGAAAAAGCGTTTAGCCGCGACCATGTCGCTAGCACTTGGGGCTGTTTATGCCGGGCCAAACTGGGCACAGGAGACCGATGATCCTGAATCAGAGCAGCCGGATGTCGAAGTTATTGAGGTAAGTGGTATTCGCGGCAGTTTAACCAAGTCCATGTTGATCAAGCGATCTTCAAACGGGGTTGTTGACGCCATTTCAGCTGAAGATATCGGTAAATTCCCGGATACCAACCTGGCTGAGTCGTTGCAACGGATAACCGGGGTGTCTATTGACCGTACTAATGGTGAAGGCAGCCGGGTCACCGTTCGCGGCTTTGGTCCGGATTACAATATAGTGACACTCAATGGACGCCAGATGCCCGCAGCAGCGGGAGGCGGGCGGTCGTTCGACTTTGGTAACCTGGCTTCTGAGGGCGTGGCAGCCGTCGAAGTATACAAAACCAGTCGTGCAGCCCAGCCTACCGGTGGTATTGGTTCCACTATCAATCTGGTCACGGCAAAACCATTAAGCAACCCCGGACGAAAAGCCAGTGTCGGAGCAAAGGGCGTATACGACAGTTCTACCAACGAGAACTCGGCCCTGACCCCGGAGCTTTCAGGTATCTATAGCCAGACATTCAATGATGACCGTTTTGGGGTGCAAATAATTGGCAGCTACCAAAAACGTAATAACGGCACCGCTGCAGCGTCAACGGGCAGCGGCTGGTACACCATTCAGGGTAACCAACCGGACTGGGGATCATTGCCTCAGAATGGCAGCTTTGTTAACCGGCCTCAGGAAAATGATGTTTACGCTGTGCCCCGAAGCCTGGCCTACACCATCAGCGAAATTGAACGAACAAGGTTAAATGGTCAATTGACCCTGCAATACCGGCCGGTAGATAATTTCACCGCAACCCTTGATTATACTTACTCTGAGCTCGAAACCCAAAGTACCCGAAGCACGATATCCGCCTGGTTTAACGGCGTACCAACCGGGGGAGAATATACTCAGGGCACCAATACTGAAGGGTCAGTGGTGGGGCCGGTCATTTATACTGACGCCAGTTGCTGTGATATTGCGATGGGCATGAGTGACACTGCGGCAAAGAATGAAAATAATTCACTGGGTTTAAACCTTGAGTGGTACATCAACGACAATCTCAGTATCGAATTTGACGCCCATAATTCTAACGCCCAGTCGGGTCCTGATGGCCCTTGGGGTAACGGTAATAGCATTACTGCGGTGCAATTCGACCGCACGTCGACCACCGTTGACTATAGTCAGGACTTTCCGGTGATGACAATCACTTACCCCGACGGTGTGAATGGTCTGGACCCTTCACGTATGTTGACCTCGGGGACCACCATGCAAAACAACTATACCAAGTCAGATATTGCGCAATATCAGTTTACGGGTAAATATATTCCCGATTCAGGCCTGGTTAGCAGCATCGATTTTGGTATCGCTTCCATAGAAGTGAAAAATCGTACCACCTTCTCTAATGCCCAGCGTGATACCTGGGGCGGTTACGGCAGTCCGGAAGATTATCCGGATGATATTTTTGTTAAGAAAAGTTTGCCGGGTAAATTCAGCGATGTCATTGGCTCTAATGGCGCGGCCATGGAACCCTATTATATTCAAGCCGACTTTGCCGCTTTGGCAGATGCCATATCAGCCATCGCAATAACTAATGGTGACGATTTAGGGCCCTGTGATACTTATCTTTGCCCGTCGACAAATTATGATACTGACCGGAGAACCACAGAGAAACAACTGGCAGTTTTCGGCCAGGCTCATTTAGTTTTCGATATTGGTCAGATGCCGGCCAACCTGGTTTTTGGCGCACGATATGAAGACACCACCGTGGATTCAACCGCGCTGGTACCAGACTACTCAACGATTCGTTGGAGTGGCGCGAACGAGCTGGTACCGGTGGTTGTAGGAGAAACCTTTACTTCGTTGTCGGGCGAATATGATCATTTCCTGCCGGCGGTGGACTTTAACATTGAACCCATTGACGATCTGATATTGCGTGCGTCGTACAGCAAAACCATTACCCGGCCGGGGTATGCTGATATTCAGGGCGGCTTAACCATTGCCACGGTTGCGCGGGTGAACGGCGGAACCGGGAATTCAGGTAACCCAGGTTTATTGCCCTTTGAGTCAGACAATATCGATATCTCCGCCGAATGGTACTATGAAGACGGCAGCTACTTGTCGATTGGCTACTTCAATAAGAAAGTCGATAACTTTATTGGCAACGATACTTATACCGATACCGTATTTGACCTGCCTAACCCGGCTGGCGGCCCCCGCTATGACGCGGCGGTTGCGGCAACCGGCACTACCGATAATGCAACAATCCGAGATTATTTCTTTGCGCAGGGTTGGGTGGATGCCAATGGCGACATTGTCGGAATTGAAGGCGAAGATCCGTACATGGAATTTTCTATATCAGAGCCGGTAAATAGTGATGAACGCAAGGTTGATGGTGTGGAAATGGCCATTCAGCATCTGTTTGGTGACAGTGGTTTTGGTACCATGATTAACTACACCGTTGTGGATGGTGACGTTAAATATGACAACTACAATACCAACAAAGGTGAAACGCCCAATCAGTTTGTCTTGCTTGGTCTGAGTGACACTGCCAATGCTGTACTGTTTTACGATAAGGATCAGTGGGAATTTCGTATAGCCTGGAACTGGCGTGATCAATTTTTATCCGGCACCTCAGACGGCAATGGCGAGAACAACCCGGTATACGTCGAATCCTACAGCCAGATAGATGTCAACATTAGCTACGATGTCACAGAAGATCTGGTGGTATTTCTGGAAGGCATAAATGTGACCAACGAATACCAGCGTCGTCATGGCCGGCATAAGAACATGCTTATTAGCATCGAAGATGTCGAGCCGAGATACAATATTGGCTTACGCTATAACTTTTAAACAGGAGAGCTGCATCTGCAGTCTTCATTCGGTCCCCGTAAACCGGGGACCGAATGAGTTTCGCAGATAACTAAATTGTTTTAATTATGTTAATGTCTTGCATTACATTAAATTCCTTCCGATGTTGTCCGACTATCGAATATCCGTCCAACCGGGACTTAGGGGCAGATAAATGGTGAATTCACCCATTCATACGATTGTCATTCTTGGCGGTGGTGCAGCAGGTTGGCTTACCGCGGGGATATTGGCGGCAGCTCATGGCGCAAAGTCAGATTTAATTAAAATTAAACTTATTGAGTCACCCGATGTGGGCATACTTGGCGTAGGCGAAGGAACCTGGCCAACCATGCGTCAAACGCTACAAAAAATAGGCCTGCAAGAGAATGAATTTTTAACCCGGTGCGATGCCTCTTTTAAACAGGGGACCTTTTTTAGCAACTGGCATAACCAGCAACAAGATGATTATTTTCATCCCTTCAGCCTACCCCAGGGATATTTTGATACCGATATCCTCAATTGGTGGTTAACCCGCCCGGGCTCTTCACTGGCTATGAGTTTGTGTTCGCAGACGCCCTTATGCGCCCGGCAAAGAGCCCCTAAACAACCACAAACGCCTGAGTATGCAGGCGTACTGAATTATGGCTACCACCTTGATGCAGGTAAGTTTACCCGGGTGCTAAAAGAGCACATCACTGGTCATCTGGGGGTTGAGCATATCGAGGATCATATTGATGGGGTCGTCACCGCCGGTAATGGCAACATCACTGCTTTGCAGAGCCGCCACCACGGATTAGTTGCTGGCAACCTGTTTATTGATTGCAGCGGCTTTGCCGCCCGTTTAATCGGCCAGCATTACGGCATCGGGCTAACGCCTGTGCGACAGGGCTTACTCAACGATACAGCCCTGGCTGTACAAGTCCCTTACTGCGACAACCAGCAAAGTATAGCTTCAGTCACCAAATCCATTGCACAAAAGAATGGCTGGATTTGGGATATTGGTCTGCAATCCCGCAAGGGCGTTGGTTATGTATTTTCCAGTCAGCATACCAGCGAAACCGAGGCCAGCCAGACACTACAGGCTTATTTAAACGCTGACCAAACCACCAGCACAGCGAATGAGGGTGAGTTTCGCTGTCTGAAATTTACCCCTGGCTACCGTCAGACACTGTGGCAAAACAATTGTGTTGCGGTCGGGACGGCTGCCGGATTTGTTGAACCGCTGGAAGCGTCGGCTTTGGTGATGGTTGAATTGGCGGCGCAATTTATCAGTGCCCAATTGCCGGCCGATCAAACTGCGATGGCACCCGTAGCACGTCAGTTTAATCGCATGTTTGTCCAGCGCTGGCAACGTATAGAAGATTTTTTGCAATTACATTATGTGTTAAGCCAGCGTCGGGACAGCGATTACTGGCGCGCAGTCACCCATCGCGCTAACTGTTCTGAACAATTACAGGACTGGTTAATTCAGTGGCAACACCGGCCACCACAAACCAGCGATTTTTTATATCACGAAGAAATTTTTCCAGCGGCCAGCTATGCCTACATATTATATGGCATGGGTTTTAAAACAACCTTGAGAAAATCCCTGCAGCACCAGGTTGATCAAGCCAAGGGCCAGTATTTTTATCAGCAAAATCAGCGCTTGGTACAGCAACAGCTGCAAGGACTACCCGACAACCGCACTTTGCTTAATCACTTATCTGCTGCCACTTTGCAGCACTCGGTTTAACAGGAGAACCTATGGCTCGTCATGCCTTACTCAACAATATAGAACATAAAGACCTGCGCGTGATTACCCGTCATGGCAGCGAATTTGGCGACAATATGATGTGTGTCCCGGTGTTTCCCGTTGAATTTAGACTTGCTCAGGCCTGTTACCCCTTGTTGTTTGTCCGGGATGCCAATGGCGAATTTCAGGTAGTCGCATTATTAGGTCTGGCACAAGATGAAAACCTCTTTATTGAGAACGGCCTCTGGGATGCCCTTTACAAACCCCTGATGGTCGAAAAGGGGCCCTTTTTAATTGGTCGGGGGCATGCCGACAGTGAGCAGGAAACCTTATCGATTCACGTCGATCTGGACGACCCGCGATTGAGTACCGAAGAGGGCCAGCCCATCTTTTTAGCACATGGCGGCAACAGTGATTACATTGAAAACGTGGCCAGCATACTCAGTACGATTCACCAGAGTCAGGGCGAGACCGCTGAATTTGTCGCAGCACTGAGCGAATTAGCGTTGATTGAATCTTTTGCATTGGATTATGGCAGTAAGTCAGGACAAAGCCATCGTCTGTCAGGTTACTGCACCATTAGCGAAGACAAGCTTAAGCAGCTCAATGCCGCGCAGTTGGCTGAGTTACATCAGAAGGGTTATCTGGAACCGATCTACATGCTGATTGCTTCAATGTCTCATCTGAGCTCGCTGATCCAACGTCAGCAAAGGCGCAACCATGAGTAATCCGCAGCCGGACTGTCGCAACGATCTGCCGGTTTATCAGGCTGACACTAGCCACGGTTTAGTGCCAGCCCTGAAAAAGTGGCAGCAGCCTAACTTGCTGCCACAATTGGTGGCTCACTGGCCGTTAGTAAAGGCCGCTAAACACAGTAATGAGTCCGCCGTAGAATACCTGTTGCGCTTTGACCATAATAAAGAGGTGGATTGCTTTTTATTGCCCCATAGTGCCAATGGCAGAATGTTTTACAATGAGACCCTGGATGGGTTTAATTTTCAGCGCCAGCGCCTGCTACTGCGCTCAGCATTACATCAAATTCTACAGTACCAGCATTCCCTTGAGCCTGACTCACTTTACATCGGTTCAACCACTGTCGAAGCCTGCCTGCCCGGGTTGCTAGCTGAAAATTCTCTCGCCATTGATGAACTGGATCCACTGGGAACCATGTGGATAGGCAATAAAAGCAGAATTGCTGCCCATTATGACGCGCCGGACAATCTGATATGTGTAACCGCAGGAAAGCGCATTGTAACGCTGTTTCCACCGGAGCAAGTGGCCAACTTGTATATTGGCCCATTGCATTTTACCCCGGCAGGTCAACCGATCAGTCTGGTCGACTTTGCCAAGCCGGACTATGGCCGGTTCCCAAGGTTTGCAGAAGCGATGAAGCATGCCATACAGGTTGAGCTATTGCCCGGCGACGCGCTGTTTATTCCCAGCATGTGGTGGCACCATATCGAAGGATGTGAGCCCTTTAATATGCTGGTTAATTTTTGGTGGCGGGACACGCCGGCCTGGCTCGGACGGCCGGAAAACAGTCTCTACCATACACTGATAAGCTTGAAGTCGTTGCCGGTATCACAGCGTAAAGCCTGGCAGGCCCTGTTTAATCATTTTGTTTTTGCCGAGGATGAGCAGCGTTTTAATCATATTCCCGGACATCAACAGGGGCCACTGGGTGAACTGGATGAAACCCAATTGCGACAGTTTAAAGCCTGGCTGGCAAATAACCTTAAATCATAAGAGCAAATGTTTATGCAAACGAATCACAAAACCCGGGTCGTGATAGCAGGCGGCGGCACTGCAGGGTGGATGGCTGCCGCAGCCCTGACCCGCACGATGGGAAAATGTCTTGATGTGACACTGGTAGAAAGCAGTGACATTGGTACTGTCGGGGTTGGCGAAGCAACTATTCCTACTCTGGTGTTTTTTCATCAGTTACTAAAAGTCAGTGAACGGGAGTTTATGACGGCAACCCAGGCCACTTTTAAGCTGGGGATTAACTTTGAAAACTGGCGTGATTGTGGGGAGAACTACCTGCACGCTTTTGGCGTTACCGGTAAAGACTGCTGGGCCGCGGGCTTTCAACATTTCTGGTTCAAAGGGCTTGAAAAAGGATTAAGTAGTGACTTTGGCGACTATTGTTTGGAGCGGGTTGCCGCCGAAGCCGGTAAATTCGCCCATTTGCCGAATAATGGACTTAATTACGCCTATCATATTGATGCAACTCGTTACGCTCAGTTTTTACGGAAACTGGCCGAAGGAGAGGGCCTGACCCGCATTGACGCTAAAATCAAACAGGTCAATACGCGCCCTGAAGATGGCCACATCAGCAGTTTGTCGCTTGATAACGGACACACGGTGGAAGGTGATTTATTTATTGATTGCACAGGCTTTAAGGGCCTGCTGATTGAACAAGCCTTGCATACCGGTTACGAAGACTGGTCGCATTGGTTACCCTGTGACCGGGCAGTAGCAGTACAGACCGAGGCTACCAGCACACCGCTTCCCTATACCCGGAGTATTGCCCATCAATCAGGCTGGCAATGGCGCATTCCCCTGCAACAAAGGGTTGGCAATGGGTTGGTGTTTTGCAGCCAGTATCAAAGCGAGCAGGAAGCCCTTGACTTGCTCATGGCAAACATCGATGGCAAACCACTGAATAGCCCCAGAGTGATCCCGTTCAGAACCGGGCGCAGGCGCAAACAGTGGAATCGAAACTGTGTGGCTCTGGGACTAGCCAGTGGTTTTCTGGAACCGTTGGAATCCACCAGTATACATCTTATCCAACAGGGCATTGTGCGCCTTTTGCGGATGTTCCCGCACGGGGCTATAGAGCCCACCGATGTGGATGAATTTAATCGCCAGGCAGATTTTGATATTGAGCATATCCGTGATTTCATCATTCTTCACTATCATGTTACTAACCGTGACGATTCAGCGTTCTGGCGTCACTGTCGGCAGATGGAAGTACCGGCTACTCTGGCCCATCGAATTGAACTGTTTAAGCGCACCGGGCGAGTGTTCAGAGAAGGAAGTGAACTGTTTGATGATTCGTGGCAACAAGTGATGATTGGACAGGGGTTGATGCCGCGGTCCCATCACCCGATTGTTAGTATGATGTCAGATGCTGAACTCACTCATTTCCTCAACCAGATTAAACACAATATCGCCCGCACTGTGGAACGATTACCCAACCACGGGGACTATTTGCGCACCTTCTGCCAGTAACCTCCCGGTTACCAGCCGGGAGGACAAGCCAGTCTCAGTTGACGCCTTCACCAAGATATTGTGCTGCTGGCATTTCATACCTCGCCGGGCGCCGCTGGCAACTAAAGCTAGCGGCGCTTAACGGGTCGCCTTTACCATCGTACAGGGCAATTTGAGGATAGGGGCATAATGGTCTCGTCATGCGCACTTCAGGCGGCTTTGTTTGATCTGTTTGAGTTGCATATTTAACCGCAATAACCGACTCAGGCGCCACGCCATTTTCGACCCATTGATCCAGTGCCAACAGCATATCCCGGCTTGCATCGGCGACCGGAAATGCCGCGCCTTGTCCAAACATATCGGGGCCGTCACCACCAGCACAATGACTTACTCCGGGCGCCATATACAATCGGGCATAATCTTCTTTGCCGGCACCTTTAGCATGTAGCCGATCAAAATAGATAATGCTGTCCAGCGGACTAACCACCATATCGGCCCAACCATGATACATAATTAATTTTCCACCCTGAGCCACAAATGCCGTTGCGTCGGCATCCAGCGCATTGACGTATTTCCCCAGGGCTTTGTCCACCTGCGCCATATCGCCAGCGAAATCGAAACTGGCAGCATCCCAATCGGGGCCAAATACCCAACGGTGAAGATCATCCGGCACTGGCATTTTATGCGCGTCATGGTTAGTCAGAACCGATGCCAGTATCGCTTCAGCACCATACACGACGGGCGGATAGATGAGCTCTCCCGTTTGTGAGTTACGAGTACCGTCATAGATGGAATCAAGCACTTTTACCTGACCAGGCTGCAAACAGATTTCAGCGTTACTGCCCGCCTGACAGGCCAGGGCTTGTGGTGTGATGTCGCATTGGGTTGGGTCGGTTAAAAACGTGTCGCTTGCAGTTCCACCGTCTTTACCAATACAGCGACTTTGCATTGTCTCAACCCATAACTGAAATTGCGGTGGTGACATGGTTGCGCCCGGCTGCCTTATTTTAAGCATCAAATCTGCGAACATGGCATGTAAATGGGTGCGGTTATGCCCTGGCGCACCGGCTAAAATGCCGTCAAAGTCATTGGGATATCGCTGCAATTCTGTCAATCCCTGATGACCTCCGGTAGAACAACCGGCAAACAAAGCGAAGCGTGGGGGTTGCTGATAATATTGCTTAATCACCTGTTTAGAAAATATTGCCATGGCATGCGTGGCCCGTTCCCCCCAATCCTTGACGACTTCAGGGCGGTTATTGCCTGCAGCGTAACCGATCCCCGGGGCGGCAGCCGGATAGGTCCCCATGTCGGTATTCGCTACGGCATAGCCTCTTTTTAATCCACCCGCGAGGGAGTCATACCGGATGGCCCCTGCGAATCCGCCATTTCCAGTCGCAAGAAACTTACCATTCCAGTGCTGCGAGACTGGTAACCATACTTCGATCAGTATGTTCGACGCCAATGACGGTCTCGACACGGCCACCACCCGGCAAAATGCCGGTAACGCTGCATGTTTGCGACCGTTGGGCTCACTGAATTCACCGCTGGTGATTAATATAGCTGACAGTATCGTTGAGTCGCCAATGGTCCTGCCGGCCACTGATTGCTGGCAAAACTCACCCTCTGCATAGGCTAGTTGCACACTTCCAGGCCCCATCATACAGTAGCTAAAGAACACTATTAGTAATGGTTTACGACACACAGAATCGATTAAAAATCTCAGTTCAGAACCGTTTTTCATTGCTATCACTTTTTACACATTGACTCTCGCTCCAACCCTACGCAACTCTGTTGGAGAGTGAAACGAATTAATCGATAGTAAAAAACAATAAATAGTGACAGAACATTGTGCTATCAGGCAGATGCCTCCGGCGCACAAGGTGTTACACGGTGGAGAGACTTTAAAAGGAAAGGAAGAGACTAACCGTACATCAACTTCAACGGGCCTGTAAGAGCAGACCCATTGGCTTGCAGCTTACCACTGCGAACCGCGCCACTGACCAACCCAATCGCCGTTTTGCAGGATTTCTTCAACACTGTCAAAGGGGGCTGTCGTGGTAGCCATAAACAACCGGTACTCGCCGCGACTGTCTTCAAAAACATAGGTCCCTTTAGTATCGGGACCGGCAATGAGTTTTAGTCGGGTTGATACGCTATGTTGCACTGTACCTTGTGAGTACGTTTGTGACATGGTGCTTGCCTTTATGATTGGTTCATTTTAATAGACCGTGCTTACTGCCAATTACTTTCAACGTTAAAAAAATGACTGTAAGCCCGTTTGCGCACGGCCGAGTATCAGGCCATGAATATCGTAAGTCCCTTCGTAAGTATTCACTGTTTCCAGATTCAGCATATGGCGCATAATGTGGTATTCGTCAGAGATCCCATTACCACCGTGCATATCCCGCGCTTTCCTGGCAATTTCCAGCGCTTT
>CETG01190745.1_pt1 | contig 22554 bp, 26 predicted proteins | sample 361471 | NCBI WGS metagenome assembly CETG01 (sample SAMEA2622696, study PRJEB7988) | marine metagenome | isolation source: saline water (ENVO:00002010), including | reverse complement strand
ATGGATTGCCTTATATTGGAGGTAAATTTGGGTTTGTCTCTAGCCATGCTTGCAATATGTTTGCGCTAACTTTTTTATTTTATCGTTTTATAAAAGAAAAATATCCTAAAGCTATTTGGTTGTTGCTTTTTTTGGTGCTTTTAATCATATACAGCAGGGTTTATTTAGGTGTTCATTATCCATCGGATGTAATTGCTGGTGGAGTTATAGGAGTTTTCATTGCCCAGTTTCTTTATTATCTTTCGTTAGAATTTAAATGGGTTAAATGATAGTTTATCTCTATATTTTTATCGGAGGAGGATTAGGCGCTGTGTCAAGGTATGGCATTGGAAGAATTTCTGAACACCTACTTGGAAATGGCTTTCCTTATGGAACTTTGATATCTAATTTTCTTAGCTGTCTATTGTTGGGGATATTGCTGTATTATTCAATTGGATTAAAATGGTTTTCTCAAGAAATGAAGCTTTTTATGATTGTTGGCTTTTGCGGAGGATTTAGTACGTTCTCTACTTTCAGTTTGGAGACAATACAATTGTTTAAATCAGGTCAAAATATGGAGGCAGTTCTTAATATTCTTATAAGCCTTCTGCTTTGTTTAAGTATTCTGCTGTTTTTAAGTAAGCAGAAGCTTTAGTGGGTTTTATCCTCATCGATACATTCGATTAATATCTCTGATATATGATTCTCATTTTTAGCTATTTCTGAGAAACTATTGTATTGTAGTTTTACTTTTTCAATTGCACAATTGCAAAATTCTTTTTCCCATTTTGTTTTTTCACATTGCTCCATGAATTCTAAAGTGTCTTTATCAGACCATTGATTACAAGAAGTAATAATTACAATGAATGTAAAAAGTAAGATATGTTTCATTTTCTTAATATAGGGTTTCTTTCTAATGTATCAGTTTCTTGTTTATAGTTTTCTAGATCTATATCTGGAAGATTTAACTCGATAGCTAATAATTTCTCTTTAACTTTTGCATAAAGAGCTTTGTAGCTTTTTGGAAATTGAGCATAATAGGTAAGGGATTGATTAAAATCTTCTTCGTTAATACCGTGATTTTGCAAAACAATTGACTTGAAAAATTGAAGAGAATCTTTGTAGGTTACCAAATTAATTCCAGTTTGATTAATATGAGCTTCCATTAAATGAAATTCTGCTAAAACTGCTGATAGCTCGTCTTGTTTTATAGAAGGCTTTGTTGAGTCAAAGACTGGTTTTTCTGAACAAGAGTAAAAAGAAAATAATATCAAAAAAAAGTATATTCTCATCTATTAAAAGTTAATCTCATACCCTTTTTATTGGTATTGAAAGCCCCGTTGCAATAGGCTAAATGACCATTTACAATGGTGCATTTTATTGTTGAGTTAAATTCTTGGTTTTCAAATGGTGACCAACCACACTTATAGTAAAGACTATCTTTGGTTACCTTTTGAGTTTTATTAAGATTTACCAACACCAGATCTGCATAGTATCCTTCTTTTATATATCCCCTTTTGTTAATTTGGTAAATATCTGCAACAGAATGGCTTGTTTTTTCAACTATTTTTTCAATTGTTGTTTCACCTTTTTTTGCCAATTCCAATAATGCTAAAATGGCATGTTGAACTAGTGGTCCACCAGACGGAGCTTTAAAATAAGGATTGTTCTTTTCTTCAATTGTATGTGGTGCGTGATCAGTAGCGATAACGTCAATTATATTGTTATTTACAGCATTTAAGATTGCAGCTCTATCATTTTCAGTTTTTACAGCAGGATTCCATTTAATTAAAGTGCCTTTTGAATCGTAGTAGCTATCGTTAAACCAGAGGTGATGAATACAAGCTTCGGCAGTAATTCTTTTTTCTTTTAAAGGAGTTGTATTGTTGAACAGAGCCAATTCTTTCTCAGTAGATATATGTAGAATATGAAGTCGAGTATTGTGCTTGGCTGCTAAGTCAGCTGCCATTGATGATGATTTGTAACAAGCCTCTTCATTTCTTATTAATGGGTGATATTTAATGGGGAGATTTTCACCATATTTTTGTTTGAATAAGGCGGTATTATTAATTATGGTTTGTTCATCTTCGCAGTGAGTAGCAATTAATAGTTTGCAGTTTTTAAAGATGTCTTCTAAGGTGCTTTTATTGTCAACTAACATGTTCCCAGTTGAAGAACCCATGAAAATTTTAACTCCACATACTGTTGATGGGTCTGTTTTAAGAACTTCATCTAAGTTGTTGTTAGTAGCACCCATATAAAAAGAATAATTCGCTAATGAATTGTTTTGTGCAATAACATATTTGTCGGCTAACAATTCTTGAGTAACTGTATTTGGAACAGTGTTTGGCATTTCCATAAAACTGGTAATGCCCCCAGCAACAGCTGCTCGCGATTCAGTTTCTATATTTGCTTTATGAGTAAGGCCTGGCTCTCTGAAATGAACTTGGTCGTCTATCATTCCAGGAATTAAGTGTAAATTTTTTCCGTCAATAATTTGTTTGAAGTTGCCTTTAATTTCTTCTTTGCTAATTGTTGAAATTTTAGTGCCTTCAATTAACACATTGCCAATTGTTGTTTTTCCCTGATTAACAATACTGACATTTTGGATTAAAATAGTACTCATTTAAATTTTTTGTTTCTTAGTTTTAACACTCCCCAAAAAGCTTCTTTAAAAATACTCATGTTCATTTTTGATTCTCCAAGCTGTCTGTCTTTGAAAGTAATGGGTATTTCTTTAAGCTTAAAACCTAGTTTGTAGGCTGAATATTTCATTTCAATTTGAAAAGCATAACCCATAAACCATATGTTGTCCAAATTTATAGTGCTTAAAACAGATTTTTTGTAACATTTAAAACCAGCCGTAGTGTCTTTGATGTTCATAAAAAGAATTAATCGAACATAGATTGAAGCAAAATAGGAAATTAACCATCTTGATTTTGGCCAATTTTCAACTTTGCCACCAACTACATACCTTGAGCCAATACAAAGATCCACATTTTCATTTTTACAGGCTTCTAGTAATCTTATTAAGTCATCGGGATTGTGAGAAAAATCTGCATCCATTTCAAAGATATAGTCGTATTCCATTTGCAGTGCCCATTTAAATCCTGTAATGTAAGCGGTTCCTAGTCCAAGTTTAGATGGACGCTCAATTAAGTGTAGCTCCATGTGGAATTCTTTTTGAAGAGATTGGATAATAGCTGCAGTTCCATCTGGAGAGCCATCATCTACTATTAGCACATGAAAATTTGCGTCTAAGGAAATAACTTTTCGGATAATATTTTCAATATTTTCCTTTTCATTATATGTAGGGATAATAACTAAACTCTTCATTAGCTAACGAATATAATTGAATATCTAATAAGAATTATTTTATTTGATTCATTTTTGAATTATAGTACTTAATCTTAACTTTTTTTAACGCTTACTCTTTTGATTTGCTCAACATTTCTTTACTAACTTAGTAGTATGAAGTTTATTCTTTTTTCATTAATGCTTATTTTTTCGACTGTTTTTTTTTCGCAGGCAGAATATGTAAATTATCTTGACTCATGGACAACAACTGGCTTGCCTGTTACTAACGATGGTGAGTCCGTATTTAATGAAGTTTGGGGTTTTGTCCAAGCTGGAAAGGAGTATGCTGTAATTGGTTCAACAGCGGGCACACATTTTTTTTTGGTTAACGATAACAACGATTTAGATTCTATAGGTTTTGTTCAAGGTAAACATGTTGCTACTGATGCTGTTCATAGAGATTATCATGATTACAGTGGCTATTTGTATGCCGTTTGTGATGAAGGTTCAAGTTCTCTTCAGATTATTGATTTGCACTATCTTCCTGATAGTTTGCATGTGGTGTACGATAGTGATTCTTTAATGGTAAGAGTACATAATATTTTTATAGATAGTGCTACAGCTAAGCTATATGCTTGTGGTATGACTAAAAATTCAGGTGGGTTTCCAATGTCTGTTTTTGATATTTCTAGTCCTACCAATCCAGTTTTTCTTTCAGACTATGAGTTTGTCAATTATGTACATGATGCTTACGTAAGAAATGATAGTGCTTACTTAAATTGTGGTCCTCAAGGATTGGTTGTTGTTGATTTCTCAAATCCAAATTTACCTATGCCATTAGGAAATTTAGAGTTTTATACAGACAAAGGATACAATCATTCTGGTTGGTTAAGTGAGGATGGAAAAACGTATGTTTTATGTGATGAAACCCCCTCAATGAAGGTTAAGGTCTTGGATGTTTCAGACCTTTCGAATATTCAGGTTGCCTCTTTATTTACTTCTGGTTTTTACCAGCAGACACTTCCACACAATGTTATTCTTAAAGATGGAATTGCTTATGTAAGTTACTATAATGATGGACTTCAAATATTTGATGTCAGAAATATTAATTTACCTAAGAGAATTGGTTATTATGATAGTTATCAGGGGTCCAATAGTGGTTTGTATCGTGGGGTTTGGGGTGTGTATCCTAATCTTCCAAGTGGGAGAATTTTAATTTCAGATCGTACAAATGGTCTTTATTTACTTGATTTTGTGCCTCCTCCAGAAGTTCATTCTACAAGTGATTTTCTTGTTTTCCCCAATCCTTCATCTGATTACATCTATTTTGTTCATTCTCATTTAGGTAATTCAGATTATACAGTTGAAGTTTTTAACTTACTTGGTCAAAAGGTTGCAACTTATAATGGAGATAGAGATTTTCTATATATTGACATTTCAGCATACAGAGCCGGATTATACTTGTTAAAGTATTCTTCAAACCTTTCTGATACTGAAAACGTTATTAGTTTTATAAAGCGATGAAAAGCAGCTCTTTCAGTGCTGATGTCTTGGATGTTGTTCGTTTAATTCCTTATGGTAGGGTAACTACATACGGTGCTATTGCAGCCTATTTAGGCTCAAAAAGAAGTTCAAGAACTGTTGGTTGGATTCTTAATTCGACAAAAGGAATTTCTGATGTTCCTGCTCACAGAGTTGTCAATAGAAATGGACTATTAACAGGAAAAAAACATTTCAAGTCTTTAACAACTATGTCGAAACTACTTATTAATGAGGGAGTTAATGTTGAAAATGATTTAGTAGTTGATTTTAAGCAACTTTTTTGGGATCCGAATCTAGCCCTTTCTCTAACAAGTTGATAAATCTTTGTATTTTTGTTTAGAGTTATTCTAAATAGTTATATGGATAAGGAAAGTCTTTTAAAAGCATTGTCAAGCGTTATTGAACCAGATCTTCAAAAAGATATTGTTTCTTTAGATTTGGTTTCTGATATTGTTATTTCAACAGATTCGGTAAGTTTTACTGTTGCTATTCAAAATGCTGCAATGCATGCTAGAAAAAGAATGGTTGATGCTTGTGCTTTTGCAGTTGAACGATTTGTAGGTAAATCTTTCACGGTTGATGTTAATGTCGTTGGAATGAAAAAGGCTGAATCTTCTCAAAAGGTTCTTCCAAACATCAAAAATGTCATTGCTGTTACTTCTGGTAAGGGAGGTGTTGGTAAGTCAACTGTTGCTAGTAATTTAGCTGTTGGTTTAGCTCAAAAGGGTTATAAAGTAGGTTTGCTAGATGCAGATATATATGGTCCATCTGCTCCTTTAATGTTTGATTGTCAGCACTATAGGCCTGTTTCAAAAGATATTGAAGGAAAACAAATGATTGTTCCTGCAGAAAACTATGGTGTAAAGATTTTATCAATTGGTTTTTTTGCTGAGGTTAATCAGGCTGTAGTTTGGAGAGGACCAATGGCAGTTAAAGCATTAAATCAACTGCTTTTCGATGGCTATTGGGGAGAATTAGATTATTTGATTATAGATTCACCTCCAGGAACTGGTGATATTCATTTGTCTATTGTTCAGGCTTTGCCATTAACAGGGGCTATTATTGTTAGTACCCCGCAGGATATAGCTCTTGCAGATGCAAAAAAAGCCATAGGTATGTTTAAATTAGAAAATATTAATGTCCCTATTTTAGGCATTGTTGAAAATATGTCTTGGTTTACGCCTGCTGAACTACCTGATTCAAAATATTTTATTTTCGGAAAAGAAGGTGCAAAGTATTTGGCTGAAAAAAATAATATACCTTTATTGGGAGAAATACCTCTTGTTCAGGGTATAAGGGAAAGTGGTGATGCCGGAAGACCTGCAGTTTTACAGCAAACATCTTTATCGAAAGATGCTTTTATGCTAATGTGCCAAAATATTATTGAAAGTATTGATTGGAGAAATAAAAATATTCAACCAACAAAAGTTGTTCCTGTTGAATATGGACAACCTAAATGCTCAACATAATGATTGAAATGGAATTAAAACAAAAGGTGCTTAAAGCTATCGATGATTTAAGACCGTACCTTAAAAATGATGGTGGCGATATGGAGCTTGTTACTATTACACCAGAAAAAAAAGTTTTGGTTCGTTTTTTAGGTGCTTGTAAGAAATGCTCTGTTCGACCTGTAACATTAAAAGCTGGATTGGAAGAATCTTTGAAAGTAGCTGCTCCTGAAATATCGGGAGTTGAATCAATAGAGGGTTAAAATTCAAATTGCAATCCTATTGATGGCAAAACTGTTCCTGTTGGGTTCTGTATCGTTCCAGTTTGATATCTTGAGTTGTCATTAGGATTAATTAATCTATTTCCGTCTGTATCTGTTAGTACAATTAAGCTTGGTGGTGTTTCAGCTTGAAAATTATAAAGGTTTTGAATATCTAAATAAAGGTTAAGCGCCATCTTTTTCCAGTACCATTTTTTGTCTATTCTAATATCAAGCCCATGATTTGCCTTAAGCCTGAGTTCATTTAATTGGTTGTAGTCTAGAAGCCCCATGTTAGTAACGTTCCAAACTTGGATGTAGGATGAGTTAAGTGTATCGTAGGGTGTGTAGGGTGAACCACCTGAAAACCTGAATTTAACCCCTATTTCCCAATCTTTTTTAAACTTTTTACCGGCTGTAAGACTAATGATGTGTCCATTGTCCCATGCAGAAGGCTTGAAATTATTGTATTGATCTTTGAATTCACTTCTTACCCAGGTATAGGCAAGTATGCCATAGAAATTTTTACTTAATTTTTGCTGAGTAAGAAATTCTAATCCATATGCTCTTCCATTCGAGGTGCTTGTTACTTCTTCATTCCCTATTACTCCAAAATCACCTCCCAAATTAGCAAGAGAAATGTTCTTGTTAACTAAAAATGGATAATTGCTGTAGTTTTTAAAGAAGCCCTCAATAGTTATTTTGCAAAAGTTAGTTGGGTTGTATTCAATACCAGCAACAATATGGTCATTAGAAATGTAGGTTATGTTATTTTGTTTGTTTAGTAATGTTTCAGTACTATCCCTATAACCCATAACTGTGTAGGCTGGAAGTTGATAGTACCTACCTATGTTAAAATTAAAGCTTGCTTTTTTACTAAAAGCATATGCAAGACTAAACCGTGGTGAAAGTTGCCTAAGTGGGTTGGACATGTCATCAGAATAGGAATTGTGATCTGTTCTGACACCCAGAGAAAGGATGAGTTTGTTTTCAAATAATTTTTTACTTCCCTGAGCGAAGTAAGCAAATTTGTGGAAATTAAAGTTGGATTCAAATTCTATTGTAGTATTGGTATCTAAAAGAGGGATTTTCAGAAAAGTAGAGTTGGTGTATTGGCAAAACTCATAGCCAATTCCATAGTTTAATTTCCAACCATTTTTTCTTATTGTATTTTCAAACCTGAACTTATTTTCTATTTCTTGGGAGTTGTAATTTTGCAATAAGTTTTCTTGACTTTCAATATTATTGGCATATTTTTTTGAAGAATTGTTAAGATGGTTTCTAGATAATACAATTGTTTGAAAGCTATTTTCTTTGTAATGTGTCCAGTTTCCACCAAAGGTATAATTCCATTGGGTAGTAACTGGTAAATATCCAAGAATATATTCATTTCTTTGAAAAGTTTCTGGGTCGGTGACATTGTCGTTTAGCCCTAGGTTTAATTCAAAATCATCTATTGCTCCAAGACCAATTAAGGTAATGTTGTTTTTGTCATTAAGTTTGATGGTTTGCTTGAACTGAAAATCGTTGTAGGTTGGTAAAAATGGCAGTTGTATCGCTTTAAATAAAAATTGTAAGTAAGATCTTCTAGCTGATAGAACAAAGTTAGATTTTTTTCCAATAGGTCCATCAAGAGTTAACCCTATGTCACTTGATCCAATGGTGAAGGATGATGCAAGCCGGTCACTATTTCCGTCCACTTGTTTAAATTCCATTACAGAACTTAAGCTGTTTCCTCTATTGGCTGGAAAAGCTCCAGAATATAAATCAACTTCTCTTATGAAATTAACATTTATCATTCCAACTGGACCTCCGCTAGAACCTTGTGTGGCAAAGTGATTAATATTGGGTACTTCGATTCCATCTAGGTAAAACCTGTTTTCGTTTGGGGCACCTCCTCTAATTATAATGTCATTTCTAAAAGAAACAGTTGAAGCTACTCCAGGAAGAGATTGAATAACTTTAGATATATCTCTATTGCCACCAGGGTTTCTGTAAATTTCTGTAGCACTTATATTTCTTTTGCTAACAGGGCTTTCTTCTGACTTGATGAATGGAGATGCTTTTACTTCAACTTCTTCTAATGATGTTGTTGATTCTGAAAGTTCAGCATTTATGATTGAAGGCTTGTTGGAATTTACAATTATTTCAGAAGCTGTGTAGGTGTCATATCCAACAAATGAGAAAGTGATATTATAGATTCCGGGTTTTATTTCATTTAGAATATAATTTCCGTCCAAATCAGAAGATACACCTTTATTTAACTCTTGAATAAATATATTGGCAAATGGAATAGATTCATTGTTAATTTTATCAGAAACTCTTCCTTTGACTGTTCCTGATTGAGCAAAAAAAGATTGAATTGTAAAAATTGCAATTAATAAGAGGTAAGCCTTCATTTTTGTTTAATAAATTTTATAAAAAGGTAAACAATTATTTTGAAATTCGTTTTTGTTTAACTAATTTGGCTCAAAATTAAACAAAATGTCTGTATATTCAATAGCCGATTTAGAAAAATTATCTGGAGTCAAAGCCCATACCATTCGTATATGGGAAAAAAGATACAATATAGTAGAACCTAACAGAACAGATTCTAATATAAGATTTTACGATGATTTTCAACTCAAAAGAATTTTAAATATTTCCTTTCTAATTAGACAAGGTTTAAAGATTAGTAAAATTGCAAAGCTAAATAACGAAGATATTGAATCAAAAGTTAGAGAGAAGTCTGCTGTTTCTTCTGATAGTGAGTTGTTTATAAATGATATAATAGTTTCTACTTTAACGTTTGATAAGGAGTTGTTTGAAAGTACCTTTGCTAAGTCACTCAAAGTTTTTGGATTTGAAAACTTTTATGAAAAAGTTATTATTCCATCCTTAAATAAAATAGGTTTTTTATGGTCGTCTGGTGAGCTTTTCCCGGCTCAAGAACATTTTCTATCTAACCTACTTAAGCAAAAGTTGTATGCAATGTTGGATTCAACAAGTCCACAAATTAAATCAGATAAAACTGTATTACTTTTTTTGCCTCCATGGGAAAATCATGATTTTGCTTTAATTTTTTCTGATATAGTGCTTCAGTCGTTAGGATTTAATGTGATTAATATAGGAAAGTCAATTTCAACTGAAAGTATATATGAGTGCATCAAAAAAATCCAACCAGATTTTTTGTTCACCACAGTTATAGTTGGTCATAAAATCAATGAAATACAAAGCTTTTGTGATGGAATTACCAACCATAATCATAATGGAATGTTTACTATTGCGGGAAATGTTGATCTTTTGAAACTCGTTAGAGTTAAAGGAAAAGTATTTTCAGGTTGTACAGAATTTAAAAACTATTACAAAAATTTAATCGGTTGAAAAAAGTGGGTGTAATTGGTTCGGGGTTCTCTAGTTTAACTGCAGCTATTGAACTTGCGAGTATGGGTTTTGATGTTGAGGTCTTCGAAAAAAATGAAGCTTTGGGCGGTAGGGCAAGACATTTTAAAGAAGAAGGATTTGTTTTTGACATGGGGCCTAGCTGGTATTGGATGCCTGATGTTTTTGAAGATTTTTTTGCTAGACACGGAAAGAAAGTTGAAGAGTATTACGATCTAATTAAATTGGACCCTGGTTTTTCTATCTATTATGATGATGGTGAAAAATTAGAAATACCAGAGTCTTTCAATGCTCTAGTAGATATTTTTGAAAATATCGAATCGGGTAGTGGAGACAAACTTCAGCACTTTATGAAAAGAGCTGAAAAAAAATATGAAATTGGAGTTAAAAATCTTGTTTATAAACCCTCCAAATCAATTTTTGAATTCATAAATTTAAAAGTAATTAAAGGTTCTTTTTATCTTGATATTTTTACTGTTTTTAGCAAATACGTCAGAAAGTATTTTAAGCACGAGAAACTCATTAAATTAATGGAGTTTCCAATATTGTTTTTAGGCTCACTTCCCAGTAATACACCAGCAATGTATAGTCTTATGAATTATTCTGGTTTAAAACAAGGAACCTACTATCCAATTGGTGGTTTTTACAAAATAATAGAAGCACTAGTTGGTTTGGCGAAAGAAAAAGGGGTTTCTTTTTCTTGTAGTTCTCAAGTGCAGAAAATAAATGTAACTAATGGGAAGGTTAGTAGCCTGCTTGTGAATAATCAAAATTTACCAATTGATATTGTTGTTGCTGGTGCAGATTATCATCATGTAGATTCTAAATTGTTAGAGCCAAAATTTAGAAATTATACAAATGACTATTGGAATTCTAGAAAGTTGGCGCCATCTTGTTTGTTATTTTATTTGGGGCTAAACAAAAAGCTAAAAAATGTCAATCATCATACCTTATTTTTTGATAAAGATTTTTCTAAGCACGCTAAAGAGATTTATGAAACCCCTAAGTGGCCTAATGAACCTTTGTTTTATATGAGTTGTCCTTCAGTTTCTGATGATTCTGTTGCTCCAAAGGGTATGGAAAACATTATGCTTCTTATTCCTCTAGCTCCTGATTTAAAAGATTCTAATGAGATGAGGGAAAAATATTTTCTGATAATGCTAGAAAGATTAAATCAGCTAACAGGAAATGATATTTCTGACAGTATTGTGTATAAAAAATCTTATTGTGTAAGTGATTTTATTAAAGATTACAATGCTTTTAAAGGGAATGCTTATGGTCTTGCTAATACATTGGATCAAACAGCTATTTTAAAGCCTTCACTTAGGAATAAAAAGCTTAAAAATTTATTTTATACGGGGCAGCTAACCGTTCCTGGCCCTGGTGTGCCTCCCTCAATTATTTCTGGACAGGTTGTTGCTAATGAGATTAACAAATATTTTTAAATTTATAGTATGAAACAGTTGTATGACAATATATCCTTTGAGTCTAGTAAATTAATTACTAGGACTTACAGTACAAGTTTTTCTGTTGGAATTAATTTTTTGAACAAAAGATTGCACAAAGCCATCTATTCTATTTATGGATTTGTTCGTTTAGCAGATGAAATTGTTGATAGTTTTCACAATTACCCCAAAAAGGAATTGCTTGATGAGTTTAAACACGAAACCTTCAAGGCTCTTGAATTAGGTATTAGTATAAATCCTGTTATTCACTCATTTCAGGAAACCGTAAGAAAATATAATATTGATCATGAGCTGATTATATTGTTTTTAAAAAGTATGGAGCAAGATTTATCTAAAATTGAATATTCTACTGAAAAATACAACGATTATATAGTTGGTTCTGCAGAAGTTGTTGGATTAATGTGTTTAATGGTTTTTGTTGAAGGTGATAAAAAAATGTATGATGCTCTTGAAATTCCAGCAAGAAAACTAGGAGCAGCTTTTCAGAAGGTTAATTTTTTAAGAGATGTTAATGCGGACTTCAATACTTTAGGGAGATCTTATTTTCCAGATGTTGATTTAAATAACTTCTCTACTGAAGATAAAATAAATATTGAAAATGATATTGAAGCTGATTTTATAGACGCTCTTGAGGGTATTAAAAAACTTCCTAGAACCTCTCGTTTAGGAGTTTTTATTGCCTATAGATACTATTTTTCTTTGTTTAAGAAAATTAAATCAGTTCCTGCTAATCACATCATGAGTACAAGAGTAAGAATTAACAATTCAAAGAAATTGGCTTTAGCTTGTCAGACCATGTTAATTAACAGGATAAACTTATTGTAGTGATACTATTGAATGTATTTATCTGTTTAATCACCTTTTTTTTTATGGAAGCAGTTGCGTGGTTTACCCATAAATACATAATGCATGGCTTCTTATGGGTCTTACACAAAGATCATCACGATAGGTCAAATGATTCTGTTTTCGAAAGAAATGACTTTTTCTTTTTGATTTTTGCCATTCCTGGATCAGTTTTTATTATTGTTGGTTCACAGCTGGGGTTTGATTTTTTTCTATTCTGGATTGGTCTTGGAATAACCCTATATGGAGCAGCTTATTTTTTTGTTCACGATTTGTTTATACATCAAAGAATAAAAGTTTTAAAGAAAACTAAAAACCCATATTTACTTGCTATTAGAAGAGGGCACAAGGTTCATCATAAATATTTAGGAAAAGAAGATGGTGAGTGCTTTGGGATGTTACTAGTACCGTTAAAATATTTTAAATTTTTTCGCAATAGATAATGAATTTAACCTATTTAGTAATTAATTTTTTGGTGATTCTAATCCCCTTCATTTATTCTTTTCATCCCAGATTAAAATTTTACAAGGAGTATCCTTCTTTTTTTTGTTCTACACTGCTAGTTGGTTTTGTTTTTGTTGTGTGGGATATTTATTTTACTTATAATGGATATTGGGGATTTAATTTAGCTTATATTACTGGGGTTCGGCTATTTTCGTTGCCCTTAGAAGAGATTCTTTTTTTCTTTTGTATCCCATATGCCTGTGTTTTTTCATATCATGTTCTAGAATGTCTGCGTCCAATTAAAGAACACAAAAACGCTAAAAAGTACACCATTATCTTTTCTTTAATCCTATTTGTTTTGGGATGCATTTACCTTGAAAAATGGTATACCTCCATTACTTTTATTTCTCTATCTGTTGTTCTGCTGTTGGCAATGTATTTAATAAACATTACTAAGTTTTACAGGGCTTATTTAATTCTGCTTGTTCCATTTGTTATTACCAATGGTATTCTGACGGGGTCTTTTATTAAAGATCAAGTTGTATGGTACGATAATAACTATAATCTTGGAATTAGAATTTTCACCATTCCTATTGAAGATGTTTTTTATGGAATGCTTCTTTTACTTTTGAATGTGCTTATTTATGAGCTTTTAAGAAAGTCTGTTTTTAAGAGTTTTAATATACGTCAAAGCTCCAAGGACTCCTCCAACTAAAGGAGAGAGAATATAGACTATCAGCCACCCCGTGCCATTGAAAGAAAAAGCCCATTCGCTCCATCCAAAAATAAAAGAAACTATTCTAGGTCCAAAATCTCTAGCTGGATTCATACAGCATTGTGTATAAGGGGCAAATATGTAGATTAAAACACCGACTGTAATTCCAATTAATGTAGGAGCAAGCTTATTAATTTTTTGTATGGAAATTATAATAAAAATCAAGTAGACTAACATGAAAGTTGCTGTTGTTTCGGTTAAGCTTGCTAATGGAAGGTTTACCCAGTCGAGATTTTCGTAAGTTGGATTAGGAAAGTATTCACCAAAAACACTTGCTGTTTTAATAGAGAAAACAGTTATGTCATTTTTAATAATTAGAAATAACAATAATCCTGCTATAAATGCACCCAAAAGTTGGGCGAAAAGGTAGATCCAGAAGCGTCTAATAGATATTTGTTTGTCAACTAAAAAGGCAATAGAAACTGCTGGATTTAGATGAGCTCCAGAAAGTTTTGAAGAACAGTATATTCCTAAAACAACAGCGGCTGTCCAAAACAAAGCAACTTCAAATAGTGAGTTAAGAAATTCATAAACAACTGCTAATGCAACTGAACCACAGCCAATAAAAACAAGAATGAATGTCCCTATTATTTCTCCAATAAAAATAGTTTTATTGCTCATGATTAAATAAATTGATTAATGTAATTCTCACAAAATTTTTTGATTTGGATTCTAGTTTTTTTAAATGCTTCATTTATTTCATGTTCTGAACCTGTAGCTTTAGTTGGGTCGTAAAAATTTTGATGAGTTTTAATAGTTTTTTTGGGGAATATAGGGCAGTTTTCACTTGCATGATCACAAACAGTAATTACATGAGAAATATCATGCTTTATATATTCATCTATGGTGTTTGATGTGTGTTTAGATATGTCAATATTGTCATCGGAAAGGGTGTCTATAACCTTTGGGTTTACACCATGAGCTTCAATTCCAGCACTAAGAATTGAGGCTTTCAAATTATGAATTTTAGCAAAGTGCCTAAGGTAGGCCTCTGCCATTTGACTTCTGCAACTATTTCCTGTGCAGATTACCAAAAAACTAAGATTTTTCATGGTTGTAAAGTTATTAAATCCTACAAAAAGCTCTTCGCTAATTCTGAATAAATAAATTAACTTTGTTTTAATGAAACTTGTAAGAACACCACTTCAATTTGCCTTTTTTCTTTCAACTATTATTGGGTTTTTATTTCTTTTGTTTCAGTATATCTATTTTCTTATTACTGATATAACCTTAGATTATTTTTACATCATTATTGTGTCAATATGTATATGGCTTTTTTCTTTTGGCTTGATTTATTTTCTATTGGAAAAAATGATTACCCAAAAAATAAGATTGCTGTATAGAACCATTCACAATTATAAAATTACTAAGGATAATTTTCCTGTAAAAATGAATGAGGATTTACTGTCTGCGGCTGAAGATGAGGTAATGAGATGGGCCGATTCTAATAGAGAAGAGATTGAAAAATTAAAAGATCAGGAAGTGTTTAGAAGAGAGTTTTTGGGTAATCTTTCTCACGAATTAAAAACACCTATTTTTAGTATCCAAGGTTACATTCTTACCCTTTTAGAAGGGGGGTTGGAAGATAAGCAAATGAATAGAGAGTTTCTTAGTAGAGCTTCAAAGGGGGTGGATAGAATGACCAAAATTGTTGAAGATTTAGATGTTATCACAAAATTTGAATCTGAGCGAATAAAGTTAGACCTAAAGTCATGTAATATTGTTCATTTAGCTAAGGAAATAATAGATGATTTGGAGATGAAGGCTAAAGAGAGAGATATTCAATTAGGTTTTAATAAGCAATATCAAAACCCTATTTTAACCCTATGTGATAGAGATAAAATAGCTCAAGTTTTTCAAAATTTAATTAATAATGCAATCAATTATTCTGAGAAAGGGAAATCTGTTGAAGTGCGTTTTTTTGATATTGAGGATAATGTTTTGATTGAGGTGTCTGATCAGGGAATGGGTATTGAGGAAAAACACATGTCTAGATTGTTTGAGCGATTTTACAGGGTGGATAAAAGTAGGGCTAGAAATCAAGGCGGAACAGGTTTGGGGTTAGCTATTGTTAAGCATATTGTTGAAGCTCACGATCAAACAATTAATGTTAGAAGTACCATTGGAAGTGGCTCAACTTTTTCTTTCACATTGAAAAAAGTTAAGTAGGAGCATTTCAACGGTTTAATCAATTTGCTACTTGAGCCTTTTTGATTCTTATGCTAAATTTTTTATATTTATTAGTCAGTATAGAATTATAAATAGGATTCCAAGCGTTGTTGTTCTTTCATTGTGTGGTTTGTTCTGTTTGTTGTTGTTTTGTTTTTAATTAGAAAATTAAATGTTATGAAAATGAGTAAAGTATTGAGTGTCGCAATCGTAGTTTGTTTAATTATTGGTTTTTCTTCTTGTAAAAAGAAGGGATGCATGGATCCTTATGCAATCAATTACAATGAAAAGGCTAAAAAGGATGATCCTGATTCACCTTGTTTGTATGCTAGTGAAGATCCGGAAAACAAAAATGTCGTTCTCCAGGAATTTACTGCTATAAATTGTGGAGCTTGTCCAGGTGGGCATAAAGTTGGTGATGAAATTCAGGCTGCTAATCCAAACGATGTAGTGATTATGGCTATTCATGGTGGAACAGGTTTAGCTACGCCAAATGGTCCTGATGAAGTTGATTTAAGAACAGAATGGAGGAATGATTTGCTTAGTGGATGGGGTACTGGTGGTAGTTTTGGTTACCCAATGGCTTTTGTTAATCGTAGAGATTTTTCATCGAGTGGTCTTTCTGCCTGGGGAGGATATGGTATGTATAAAAGTAATTGGTCAGCTGCTACTGATATTGTTTTAGCGGAACCTTCCTATGTTAATGTAGCCGCTTCTTCAACTATTAATACAGAGACTAGAGAGCTGACAGTTCATGCTGAGGCTTTCTTTACTGCTGATGGAGCTTTGATGAATAAACTTCATATTGCATTATTGCAAAATAATATTCTTTCTGCTCAGTCTGGTTCTTCTTCCTACTCTGATTTAATTGATCCTGCTACAGGATTGTATAAGCAGCAGCATATTCTACGTCACATGATTACGGGTTCTGATGGAGAATCATTAATTGAAACTTCTTCCGGTACTAGATTTGTAAAGGACTTTACGTACGTTATTCCAGCGGATATTGATTATGATCCAAATGATAATTATCCAGGAGCAGCTTATGATTTAAACAACTTAGAAGTTGTTGTTTATATATCTGATGCTGGAACAACTGAAATTATTTCTGGAGCTTACTCTTCTTGGAGAGATTAGTTTACAGCCCTACTTCTTTAAGTGCACTACTCAATAGATTGGTATGCTTAAATGGTTGAAATTTGTTGAAGCATGTTTTGTTATTAATTGTAAAGGAATTTTGTTTGCAGAATTTAACTGATGATTTTTTGTTGTGGTATTTTGCCAAGTATTCTTGTTCTGTTTGACCTGGGGTTGGAATAACAAATGCTTTTTTATTTAAAATAGAAAGGTCCATTATGTTGCTGTATCCTGGTCTACATATGATGTTTTCACTTTCGTTTATAATGGTATAAAAGTTATTTGTTTTAAGATGTGGAAAGTAAGAAATGTTTCTTTTTGTGTAGTTAGATTTTGATAGGTTACCGCCAATAACTGCACATGCAGCATTTTCTTTTGAGAATTCTTTAATAAGAAGTTTTTCAAAAAGAGTTCTTTGTGGCTCTGGTCCTGAAACAATTCCAAGGTATTTGTATTTGAAGTTTTGGTTGATTTTAGCTGGTTTTTTAAATCTAGAAAGAGGTCCAATGAAAGTGCTGTTGTTGGGGAGAGGAAAATCAGTAAGAATTCCAGATAATTTGTTGTTTTTGTAGTCTGGAATCCAGCAGTGTTTAAATTTATTAATGTAGTTAAGGTTAATTTTTAAGAATAGTGGAGTTAGTAGTTTGGGGCCTTGAATATGAATTTGATGCGTAATAAAGATGTTCGTTGTTTTTCTTGCTCTAAACCCAAATCTGTTATCCGAAATAATATAATCTAGCTTCAAACGAGAACTAAGTTGTTCTGCAATTTTTCTTTCAAAGTAAATTTTTTTAAAAAACTTTGGAGCTTGCACAAGCATTGATAATCCTTGTTTGTTTCCTTTGCTATATCTCACATTATATCCGTTTATGGGAATGTGCTGCAAAGAAGGAAAGTGTTCTTTAAAAATTACTTCACTGTCTTTGTTCCCACAAGTAAATACTTGGTGGTCTCTTAATAAAAGTTGCTCAATTAGAGGAACGCATCTTGTTGCATGACCTAATCCCCAGTCTAATGGGGCAATTAAAATGTTTTTAGGATTATTCAATTGGAAAATAATGAATTTGTTTGATCAATAAATTCATAGATGGCTTCTTTCCCAAGTGCATTTTTAGATGAGGTAATGAATGTCTCGGGCAGCGATTCCCAATTTTTGAGCATTTCATTTTGGTAGTTTTCTATGTTTAATTCCAGCTCTCTTGGTTTTAATTTATCTGCTTTTGTAAAACACATTACAAATGGAATTTGTTTAATTCCGCAATATTCCATGAACTCAAGATCGATTTTTTGTGGTTTTATTCTACTGTCAATTAATACAAATACACACATTAAGTTTTTTCTGTTTTCAAGAAATTTAAGTGTAAATTCAGCAAATTTAGCTCTGCTTTTTTTAGAAACTTTTGCATAGCCATATCCAGGAAGATCGGCAAGAAAAAAACTGTTGTTAATTAAGAAATGATTAATTAATTGAGTTTTTCCTGGTGTGCTAGATATTTTAGCTAACGATTTTCTCTCTGTTAGCATGTTGATTAGTGAAGATTTACCAACGTTTGACCTTCCAATTAATGCGTATTCAGGAAGTTTTGGATCTGGACATTTTTTCCAATCAGTATTACTTTGAATAAATTTTGCAAGAATTGACATTTTATTCTGGATTAATATAGCTGTTAATGTGTCTTTCTTTTTTAGAGTCAAAAATATCATCAATGGAAATCAAAATTCCCGTTTCTTCCACTTCTCCAAAGCTGTTGTTTAGAGATGTCCCAAAAGTTTTCATTGTTGATGATAGGTTCATGTAAGCTGAAACTAAAGGAGGGATGTTTTCATTAAAACTTCTAACATTTTGTTGTAGTATTTTAAAAGCTTCCTTGTATTCTAATTCATTTATTTGAGAAATAAAATTAGTAACATCTGAATGGAATCTGAGTGGTTTAATTGGAGAAACTAATTTTTCTCGATCATCAAAGAAGTGATACATAAACGCAAGTATTAAATCTCTTGCCTTTTTATTGAAATTCAGATACATGGTTACTTTGCCAAAAAAGTAGTTGATTTCTGGTTGATCTACAACGATAGCACCCAGTCCGTCCCATAGATTGTCCAAAGAAAAAATGCCTTTTCTGCTGCCTTGTGAAGGTTGGAAGTTGGGTTGAACAAATGATCTTCCCAGCTCAATTGTTGAAGGAAGGTATTGGGATTTAAAATTTTCTGAAAAAGTAAACAATCCGTTGGTTGCAAGAGGTGTGTTTTCATTAAGAGCATTGATGCATTTAATGAACCTATAACCACCAACTATTTCTTTTGATTCTGGTGCCCATACAATAAGCTGTTCGTAGTAAGCTTCTTTTTGAGTGTCAAAGTTGTCTAGGTCGCATTCTTTTCCTGTTCCTCCACCAGCATTTCTAAATGTTATTTCTCTTAGTCTGCCTATTTCTTGAGTCACATTGGGGCTATTGTGGTAATTTACAATATAGATTTCATTGTTAGCATTATTGGTTTTTCGAATAAACCTTTCTTTAGTTAGCTCTTTCTGAATTAGATGTAGTGGGATGGGATCTATTATATTCTTCATAAGCAGTGAATTAGGTGTTTTCATTAAATGAAAGATGGTGATCTTTTTCTAATGAATAAACATGTTTTTTTACTTTTTGAGCCCAGGTTAATTTGTCAATTTTGTTGTTAAAAGTCTCCCAAGGAATAGCCTTTCCAAATTTAAAAATAATTGTGTTTCCTTTTTGTTTAAACATTTCATCAGCTAAAAAAAGCATTTCAATATTGGCTTTTATGCCTAGTTTTTTTCTCCAATAGGCGATGTTGTAAAAACGTTTAGAATTCCCTCCGCTTATGAACACAGGGATTATGTTTCTTTTATGTTTTAGGGATTTAGTTATAAAGCTTTTTTGCCATTGTAGGTCGCTAATTTTCTTTTTCTTTTGTCTTCTAGAGACCATCCCAGCTGGAAATAATATAATGCATTTGTTTGATGCGTAAAGTTCGTCAATATGCTTGAGGTATGTTCTGGTGTTTTTCCCCACCTTGTTTATTGGGATAAATATGGGTTCAAAATTTTTAATTTGAAGAAGCATATCATTTACTAGTATATGTATGTCTTTTCGGATTTTTCCTACTTCATTAATGATTGCAACACCATCTAACCCACCAAGTGGGTGGTTTGCTGCTATAATTACTCCTCCATATTTAGGGATGTTTTCAGTGCCAACTGAGTTGGTTTTTACTCCCATATGAGTAAGTCCTAGAGTAGAAAATTCAATTCCTTTTTTGTTTTTATAGGTGGTGATTATTTCGTTAAGCTGATCTTGATGAATCAGTCTTTTTAATTTCTTGAGGATGAATTTTGGTAGAAATTTATAAAGAGTGGGGTTTTTGTCAATGAAAGCTTTTTCAATGTCAATTAGATTGATTTTTCCTTCTATGGAGGAGGTTTTAGGTTCCATTTTCAACAGCTCTCAAAGTTATTAAAATTAGCTCAAAAATGTGATATTGTTAATAATTATTATTATTTCACCACTTTCTCCCACTATAATTTAAATCTAATACATATCTGATAAATTGAAAAATTTTAATCATATTGCAACAAAATTTCTTTGCTTTCCGTTGAAAGTTATCCACATTTAATAAAAAGTGGGAAAATGTGGGTAATTTTTATTAGCTTTACATCTGATAACTATAGAGATTATTTATGATTGGTTTTATAGGAGAATATCATTGCAAAATTGATTCAAAAGGGAGATTGATGCTTCCTTCTGAGTTGAGAAAGCAATTGGATCCTTTGGATCAAGAACAGTTTGTGATTTCTAGGGGTGTTGATGAGTGTTTGTCTCTTTATACGATGTCTGAATGGACTGTTGTTGTAGATAAGCTCAGAAACTTAAATCGTTTTAAGGTAAAGGATAGGAAATTTGCCCGTATGTTTCAAAAGGGAGCAACTAAAATTCCTGTTGATTCAAATAGTAGAATTCTTTTACCTAAAAGTCTTTTAGGTTGGGCTGGTATTCAGAAGGAGATCGTAATTGTAGCAAATGTTGACTTGTGGGAGATTTGGGATAAATCAAAGTATGAGGCTTTGATGAGTGAGGATTGGGATGAGTTTGATGATTTAGCTGCTGATGTTATGGGCGGTTCTTCTGGAGATGAGTGATGATAGTTATCATATACCAGTTCTTTTACATGCTGCGGTTGATGGTTTAGTTTTAAATAAGAGTGGGACTTATGTTGATGTTACTTTTGGTGGTGGAGGTCATTCTAAAGAGATATTATCAAGGTTAAGTAAAGACGCTAAGTTAATTGCATTTGATCAAGATGAGGACGCTGTAGATAATGGAATAGATGATAGACGTTTTACGCTTATAGGTCAAAACTTCAAATACTTGTCAAATAATTTGAGATTAATGAAGCTAAATCCAGTAGATGGAATTTTAGCTGATTTAGGTGTTTCTTCACATCAATTTGACTCTAAAAATCGGGGATTTTCATTTCGTTTTGATGCGAAGCTGGATATGCGAATGGATAGCAATAGCTCTTTGGATGCTGTTTCTGTGTTAAATGAATACTCACAAGAAGATTTAGCGAATATTTTTTGGAATTATGGGGAGCTAAGGGAGTCAAGGAAGATTGCAAAAAGAGTGGTTCAGGTTAGATTAGAAACACCAATTACCAAAACTGGTCAGCTGATAGAGCTTTCTAGGGGGTTGGTGAATAAGAAAAAGGAAAATCAATTTTTCGCAAGAATTTTTCAAGCCATAAGAATTGAGGTGAATCAAGAAATGGATGTTTTGGAGTCCTTTCTTAATCAAACAGCTCAAATGTTGGCTCCTGGTGGTAGGGTGGTAATAATTACCTATCACTCATTGGAGGATAGGATGGTTAAGAGGTTTTTTAAGTCGGGTAATATCAAAGGAGAGTTGACTAAAGATATCTATGGAAATGTTCAAAGTCCATTTAAAGAAATAACAAAAAAACCAATACTGCCAGCAGAAAAAGAGATTGAAATTAATAATAGAGCAAGAAGTGCAAAACTTAGAATTGCTCAAAAAATAGGATGAATAAAACAGTGAAAAATCCATTTAAACAAATAATGTCAGGGGAGCTGCTTCAGAGAGGTAGGATTGAAAAGAACTTGCCATTTCTTTTGTTTTTAACCCTGTTGATGTTGGTTTATATAGGTTATGGATATTATGTGGACAACACCTATAGAAGAATAAACGCTTTAGATAAAAGAAGTGAAGAATTGTATTCGGAGCTACAAACTGCTTTAGAGTTGTATGATCAGGAAAGTCTTCAGAGTAAAATAGCAGAAAAAACTTCCAAATGGGGGGTTTATGAATCAAAAGATCCACCCAAAAAAATTGAATTAATTAATGAGTAGTAAGCAAACCATAGTGCGTGTATACATGATTTATGTATTGATCTTGGTTTTTGCGTTTGCAGTTTTGGTGAAAATCTCATTTATCCAATTTTTAGACGGAGGAGAGTTGGTGGAACAGGCAGATAAGCAAATCTATAAAACTAGAATTGTTAAGGCTCCAAGAGGAAATGTTTTTGCTGATAATGATCAGAAAACATCCTTAGCTCTTTCAGTTCCAAGGTATGAGATTCGTGTGGATTTGATGACTATTAAAGAAAGTGTTTTTGATAGTCAGGTTTCTCTTTTGGCTGATAGCCTTAGCCTTGTATTTACAGAAAAATCAAAAGATCAGTGGCTGGAGGATTTACTGCGTCAAAGAACAAAAGGGAATCGCTATTTTCTTCTTAATAAGTCCATAAGAAACGATGAGTTAAATAGAATCAAGAAG
>CETG01030694.1_pt1 | contig 22625 bp, 9 predicted proteins | sample 361471 | NCBI WGS metagenome assembly CETG01 (sample SAMEA2622696, study PRJEB7988) | marine metagenome | isolation source: saline water (ENVO:00002010), including | reverse complement strand
AACTGTAGGAACGCAACTTCAGAAGCCACTCTTAATCTACTAAATTGTCGTATGATTGCCATTACATTGTACACCTGTGGATCACTAGTAACTGGTACTCCATTAGCCATAGTAACCTCAGCAGAGATGGAAATTGTGTGTTGTCCCTCAGGTGCTCTAAGTTCAGCCCTAACAAGAATTTGGAATGAAACCTCGCTGCCACCTCCTATAGATATAGAAGCAGGACCTGAATAACCTAGAACGCCTGCTTGGATCTGAATCCTTACCTTTTCTTGATGTACAGTAGGGTTCTCTGCACGGCAGTTGATTATACTAGAGCGCGTTGCCCCAGGATATACATCAATTGGCTGAGGTTGGTCGCATGTTAAACTCACATCAGGAACGGCTCCTTGTGCCTGCACAGCAGCAACTCCAGCCCACGTACTTAGGAAGTAAACTACCAGTATCATTAGGGCTGGACGCACTGATCGACTAACCTTCATCACACCTGTGCCGTATTAGCACGTATTTATGGGTTAGTACGAGTGGCATCCCTGTAGGACCATTTTGAGACCTGTTTCACATACACTAGTCTATGCAATTTTCACGCATAATTAAACTATGATTTTTGGTGGACCCGACCGGATTTGAACCGATGGCCACTCGGTTATGAGCCGAGCGCTCTAACCAACTGAGCTACGGGTCCCAATACTATGTCGCAGATCAATATGAGATGAACCTTATTCTCTAAAGGGCAAGAAATATTACAAAATAAATTAACAAAATAGGAGGCCTATACTCTGTGAATGTTCAAGCACAAGTAGTATACCGGTAAGGTATGGCGAAACTCTGGGTGATGTTCTTTACCTCGCTTCTTTTAGTGTCTGCAATGAATTTTTATGCGGTAATTAGAGAACCAGATATGATCGATATTGATGACATTCATGAATACCCGCGTGAAACCGTGAAAGTGGAAGGTGTGCTGACAAGTTTTGTAGTGGATCCATATGGAGAGCAAGCCGATAGAATTGATCTTCAAGTTAGAGAACTAGGTGGCCACTCCGTTGTTGAAGTGCGATGGTATGTCGATAGAGATAACGACATCCCCCCCATTGGGACGATAATAACTGTTGAAGGAGAAGTTACTGAATGGAATGGTAGAATTTGGTTATCCTCAAATGGATACGGTGCAATTCAATGTGCAGATTCAAAATGCGATGGTATCGAATATACTTCGCTACAAATTGTGGAAGTTGCAATGAATCCTTCCCTTTACTCAAATATGTCTGTTAAAATTGATGGGTATTTATCAGAATCTCTAGAACCTGATGTCACATATCATTCACTAAGTTTGCTTGATAACCCCTCATACGGCAATGCAGATCATCTGCTTTACATGCAAATAGAAGGACGTGTCATGGATTGGATAGAAGCAGGCAGTCATGTAGAGATATCAGGTTGGCTACAATATGACCAGAGATCCCTAAGATGGCGGCTATTAGTGCAGGCAACAGCAGTTGAAGTGATAAGTCAAGGTTCAATTGTGGACTTATCTTGGGAATTAGAACCTCAAAGCCTCACTTATGAGGTTGGCAAACTAGTTTCAATAGATGGAATAGCTAATAGAAACTCAGAAGGTTGGTGGTTGAATGGGCCTTCTCCTACTGACAAACTTTGTCTACTGCCTTCCCCATATGATATTGAAAATGATATTGAAGGAAATGAAAGAGAATGGGCTGGTAGATTGGTATGGTCTACTGATGAAGCCATGGTTTGTTTAGATAGAGGTTACAATGCTTCTGCAAGTAATCCATCTGGTGAATTTGGAGATGATGTCACTGATCTTTTGAGTATAGCAGAATCCCCATTTGATTACCTAGGTCAAAATTTGACTTTTGAAGGATGGGTTACTGATCCAATATCGCCTGACTATGACAAGGGTTACGTTGGAGATGGTGCAGACTATTTTTCAAGATCAACAAAACTTCGAATACATCTAATTGGAGAACACAGTGAATGGATAGAAGGTGGTCAGCCCATTCGTTTCAATGCAACTATAATTTGGTCGGAAAGCGAAGGAAGAGTCATATTAGAAGTTCGAACTTGGACATTAGGAGAATCACCAAATCCAAATCGATTAAACTGGGGTGATGGTTACAACTCTTGGAAATGGGATATAGGTAAACTAGTGATACTAAATGGAGAGGCCATAATGGATGAAGATGGGAATCAATGGATAGAGAGATCTGGATCTGAAGAAAGCGTTTGCTTACTGGGAGATGGTAGTGAGGCGAGTCAGCAGGATTCAATTGGCGAACCCATTGACTGGATTGGTAGATTATCCACCAGAGAGGATTCCGTAGGCAATACCATGCAATTCTGTTTAGATATTAGATGAGGCGATTCTGTGGATCCATTTATTATCGATTTCGGATGGTTAATTGGATCTTTTATTATCGGGATATTGCTTGGTTGTTTAACAGGACTAATTCCCGGTTTTCACGTAAACAATGTTGCACTGATTGCATTATCTCTTTCCCCAGTCGCAGTAGGGATTGGGATTCCTCTAGATGCCGTGGCAGGAATAATTGTGGCATGCGGGACCGTACATACATTCCTAAATTACATTCCAAGCGCATTAGTTGGTGCTCCAGATGACAATATGGCTCTGGCATTGTTGCCGGGACATCGTATGCTAATTTCGGGTCAGGCTGCCCAAGGAGTGGCATATTCGGCACGAGGTTCACAAATGGGGATGTTGATGTCAATACCATTACTGATTGTTGCTAGACTTCTATTTGGCGAAAACCCAGGGCTGGGATTATATGAAGCTAGTAGAGATCAATTGCCTTGGTTATTATTATTCATTTCTATATTCCTAATCCTTACTGAGACTACTAGATTATCATGGCCGCAATGGTCTCAACGTTTGACCAAAAAATTGAATTTTCCTCTAAAGAAAAGAATTGAGTTTACAATTCCGATTGGCAGATTGAGGATTAGGAAAAGGTGGGATTCAATAGATCTCAGACTTGGAGATAGTTCAAGAATTGCTGGCATTATGGTCGCCACGGCTTATTTTCTACTTACTGGATTCTATGGTTGGGCTGTCTTTGAACTACCTGCACGATCTCCCGTTGGTATTCCTTCAGCATCACTTTTATTCCCCAGTCTAGCAGGACTTTTTGGTATAGCAAATCTAATTGATATTTATGTAACAACTTCAGAAATACCACCTCAAGAACCAAATTGGGAAATGCCAGACCCAAAACCTCTTGCCATACCCACATTCCTTTCTGCAGTTGTATCTTCAGTAATGGCCATTCTTCCCGGCATGACTGCTGCACAGGCCACGGTTGTGGTTATGAGTGCTCGTAACTTCTGGGGTAAACTTACTGATCCAAATTATATCCCTGCAGATTTCGAGCATGGGACACAACCTGGGTTTGAATCAATGCCTCAGATGATGGCATTCGAAGGCATGGATGAGCTTACTGCCTCAGAAAGAGAATTGTTTCAGGAAGCATTGGCAGAAGCGGGCGCAACGCCGGACTTAGATTTAGTAAATAATAACCAGCAGAGAGATCTGGAAATCATTGCAATTCTTTCCTCAGTTAACACCGCAGTTACCGTTATGGTTCTTGGATTCTTATACATGGTAGGAAGACCTCGTTCTGGTGCTGCACTCGCACTAAATATGATGTATCCAATTGATATTTGGAATGCAGTAGAACCTCCAGCGGATTTCATCAGACTGCTAGCAATAACTGTGGCATCGGGACTATTTGCCGTACCCGTAATGATTGAGGTTGGAAAAGGGATGCTGAAAGTGCATGAAATTGTCCCTCTTAGGACTCTGGTAATATCAGTTTGTGTATTCGTTACGGCACTTGTATGGATCTCAACAAATTGGGTTGGAGTTGGAACTCTGATTATTGGCACGATGATTGGCCTCATGGCACCTAGAATTGGCATCAGGAGATCGCACGGCATGGGAGTCATTCTTGTCCCGATAATGATATACACATTCGCAAGAGAATTGGATGCATTTGGATTTGCTTAATCAAAAAATATGCTTATATCATCTCTCACACTTGCATAGAATCTCTTATCTCTTATGCACATGCGTGCGAGTCTTGGTGGCAACCATGGATGGCAAGCAAAGAGCACAGGCATTGATAGTAACAGGAATTATTCTACTTGGTTTGAATTATGTGGCATTAGCAGGATTCGTAGCAGGTCAAGTAGAGATAGGAGTAGGAGATACAATTGCAGATGGTTATGATTCAGAAGAGGATTATGACGATGACTGGAATATCTCTACTTCCGAAAGAGCTTACTTTGGTTACTCTATAACTAATGTTGAAGAATTAACTGAAAATTCAGCCGTTAACGCGGAATTTGAAAAGATGGGTCCATTCGTTTATGAAGTTACGACACACAGAGAGCTTCTTGATCTTGACACAGAGGCTGGAACTGCCACCTACTCTGAATATGATGTGTTTGAATGGTGTGAAACATGCACATGGAATGGAACATTGGATGGAGTTGAAGGAGAATATGCCTCACTCCCTGGTTCAACAGAATTCACAAACCTCAATATTCTCTACAATACACAAAGACTGGCCGGTATTGCAACTGGAATTGTTTATGGCGAAACTTTCGCTAAGGCTGGATTCGCAAACCAAATGATGGCTTTCGAATTGCAGAATAAGGCACCTAGTATTTGGGCGTCCGAGGATATCGACACCATGGTGGGCGACTTTTCTTTGGGCCTACAGGCAATGGGGATGGATTCGGTAAATGCCTCGATTTTGGCCCCCTCTGGAGTTCTTTCCGGAGCATATGTAGCTGCTACCGGTGGAGGGAGTCAGGAGGACATTCTCAATGGAACTGGGACCTTCTTCGCTTACACTGATTCAATTCTGTATGACGCACAAGATCCTTCCACAGGAATTTGTATTGCATTAACCTGTGACATTGGTCCTATGTTAGCAGCAGGAATGGGCGCACCTGATGGAGGAGTAGTCACTCAAACCCGCGCTGCACTATACGGATATGCAGATGCTTCAACAGAGCAAATGGCTGCAATTGATTTGGGCGTATACGCATTAGCAGGAAATACATTTCAGGCCCATGGAGGAGGAGCAGATTTGACTACTGTTGATGACATGCGGGAACGATTATCTGAAGTCTCAGGAGTCGATATTTCAAACCCTCAGGCACTAAACAACATAATTTTTGGAGTTGAAGGAGCAGACATACCAAATGGATTACTTTCTGTATCAGATTATTCTGGAATCCCTCTAAATGGAGTCGCACTATTCCTATTAGGCGCTCAGAGTGATGCATTTGGTACAATGACAACCTACGGAATAGGACTAACACAGTTACTCGGTTTGTCTGATTGGAGTGGCGCATGGATTGGAATGGTAGGGACTCCATTTGAATTCCCTATGATATTATTAGGAGGGTCTGGAACAATGAATGCAGACTTATGGTGGCAACATTCCTTTGGAGGAGAAGAGCCACTTGCAGGTGGATATATCTCAATTGGCTTGAATCAGGGTGAATATGAAGGAACTGTAGATTTAACAGTTGAGAAGGTACAAGAAATTCTGTATACCTCAGATTTCGCTCTGACTGATGATAGTTTTTCTCGCGTTTTCATGTATAATGAATTGTCTGGAATAACACTACCGATGACTGCAGAAGGACCAGCGATGGGAGGAGTTGTTGCCGATTGGGATGATGCGTACGTTGCTTCACTCTATGACATATCAGAAAATGATGCAGCAGCGCTTCGTTCTTGGGTTAAAGACTTCATGTTTGAAAATGTAATCGGAGCCTTACTAGGATTCCAATACGGAGCAAGCCCGTATACAACTCAACCTATCGAGAATTGGTTATACGGATGGAGTGACCCAGTACTCTTAGGACTTTATGATGAAGAAAGTTCTTGGGTGAAACTAGAAACTAACAAGACATACTTCGGATCTCAGAATGAGGACAGACCTGATGGTCTTAGTACTGGAGATTATGATGTCTACGTAATGAGTATTGTGAATGATGAAACTCTTGGACAAAGACTAATGCAAGGATACACAAACTCTAACGGAGATGGACAATGTGACTTCAAGTTGAATTCAGATGGCACCATTGCAGAACCTGATGAGGATGGAGGTTATGCTTGTGAAGAAGGAGAAATCTACGGTATGACTGAGCATTTACCATGGCGTGCACCTCACAAAGAGGCAGCAACATATGGACTGCTAACAGATAATGTAGGTAATGCCAACACAGTTGTTGCTGGAACAATCGGGGGAATTGCCGATGCTGATAATTCATTTTCTGTCAACCTAGTTGGGTATTCAATTGCTCAGAGTGTACCCGGTGAGATGACTGATTTCAAAGGAATATCAATGCGTGAACACACCGTGGATTTAGATCCTGCTGAAAATCAAATACAGGCTAAATTGATTGGCTCCAACAGTTTTGTAGATGTTCTTCCAGGCGCATTACCAGTTTACTTTGGATCCCATGTAGACATCAAGGTTGAACCTACTACAAATGTTGCAATGTATGGTAAATCCGTATCTCGATTCTATCTAGATCTAAGAGGTGCTGGAATGACTAATCCTGACTTTGAAGCGGGAGATGCAAAGCCCGTATTCGAAATTCATACAGCATCTGAAATTGCTGATGAAGATGCTGAGACTTTCAAGTGTAAAGTTCTCGACAATATGGATCCAATGTATTGGACTGACTTTGGCGGAGAAGGTGATTGTGAACTTGAAGGAACGGCTGTTATTGATTATGTAACAGCGGTACTGTACATAGCTGCTATTGGAATGATTGCAGCCGGTTCTTACATGATGTTTTCATCAAGAGAAGAATGAGGACGGAATGGCCGACTTTGCCGGCCGCCTACGCGTATGCACGAAGGGTTCAACAGTTGCTTTAGAGGCGTTGAGCCATGGATGAGACACGAACCAGCCTCATGGCTGCGGCTGGTGTAGCAATATTTCTACTGAGTATCATATCCCCTAATGTAATTCTTACTGATTTTAATGAATCTAAAGAAAGTGATAGCCAAACCTGCGTAGTTTGCATAAGTGAAGTAATGCCAAATGCGGATGGTGCTGATTCTGGTTTTTATCCACAAGGTGAATGGATTGAACTTTTGAATAAAGGTTCCGAAGCGATTTCACTTGAAGGTTGGAAAATTATTGATTACGGTGGTTGGAATCATGTCATAAATAACCAATCTTGGGTTGATTTTGACGATTTGAATACTCCATTTATGATTGGATCGGGTGAATATGTTATAATTGCAGAGAATGAAATCGGCACACTGAGGCTGAATAATGCTGGTGAGACTATCTATCTGAAGGATTCTAACAACGTCACTGTACACACTGTAGTAACAGGTTCGGCTACAAATGGAGTTTCTAAAATCGCAAATCCAAATAATGTTGAATCTGAATGGATTGATGCTGAATCTCCAACCCCCGGCGCACCTAATTTAGAAACAGATAATGGTGGCAATAATAATGAGGATTCGGATTGGGAAGATTCGGGAGAAGCAATTTGGGATGGAGAATTTGACATTAAATTTACAAGAATAATGCCAGGAGAAGTTCCAGATAGAGATAATGATTGGATCGAAATCACTAATTTTGGAAATGAGGATGCGAACCTTACCGGTTGGACAATTGAAAGAATCCGTTCAACTACTCCATGGGTTTCAAAATTTGGATGGTTTGTATTATCTTCTGGTGAGTCGGTTGTTTTAACTGAGAATCCAGAAAATCTTCTTGCAGATGGAGGTATTGAAGCGATAAATGGAAATATCGCTCTAAACAATATGCCATGGTTGGTAGACTCTGGTGCTGCTATACAACTTAAGGAACCATCTGGAACAGTAATTGATGCTATTGTCTATGGAGGCGGTGAGGCAGAAATTGATGGTTGGAATGGAGGGGCAATATCAGTGCCAGGAGATGGTACACCCGGTCTAATTTTGATGAGGGGGGATGGATGTATAGTAGGAGAAGATACCGATACATCTGAAGAATGGCAAATACGCTGGATTAGAATTGGTGCATCTACCTTCTGCGATGGTGGATTGGTTATGCCACATGAGGGTATGCAAGCCACCGCTTCATTTAGTCCGGAAACGGGTCTTGAAGATTTGTTGGGCTGGATTGGAGATGCTGAAAATTCACTTCATATCCACGTCTATGAATTCCTCCATCCTGACCTGACACATGCACTAATCTCGGCGATAGAAAGAGGTGTTGAAATCACCTTATTACTCGAAGAAGGGATTCTTGATGGTCAATCAACTATTGAAGACCAGCGTGGACATGCAAAGGCGATACATGATGCAGGGGGGACTGTATTGTGGATGGTTGACCCTACGGTAATAAGCTCCCCATATCCCTACATACATAGTAAAGTCGCGGTAAAGGACGAGGAGAGTGTATGGATTTCATCGGGTAATTGGAAGGAGTCAAGTCTACCAACTATTGATGAATCTGGAAATAGAGAATGGTCTCTTTTCTTTGATTCCGAGCAAATGGCAACATTAGTCCTAGATAGAATGGAATTTGATGAAAATCCAAACCATCTACATATAGAATTACACTCAAGTCGTCTTGACCCACCAATAGGTTGGAGTCTTTCTTCAATTTCAAATACGCTTCCAAACGAATCCCCTAATCCAGACACTACGGAACCTTTTGAAGCGCGATTGATTACCTGTCCGGATGATTGTGTAACGGGTGTTTTATCCGAAATCGAAAATGCTGAAGACCAGATTAGACTCTCGGTTCAGTATCTAGATCTAGACTGGTATTGGGGTTTTGGAGAAGAAAATCCAATCCTATATGCACTTCATAATGCTGCAATTAGAGGGGTTAAAATTGAATTAATGCTAAATGCTTTTTACGCAGATTTAGATAGCGACATTAGAGATACGGTTCACCATTTCAATACAGAGTGGAACTTAACACAGGGCTTAGATGTAAATGCTCGACTAATGGCCTCATCACCAGAAATATGGAAATTACATAACAAAGGTATGATAATTGATGACGATACTGTGTTAGTAGGTAGTATGAATTGGGGTTCTAACTCGATGTTACGTAACAGAGAAATGGGAATAATAAGTAAGTCTGTTGAGTTGGCTTCTGTATTTTCTGCAAAATTTGACGAAGATTGGAATCGATTAGACTCTACAACCGATTCTGATGGAGATCTCTTGCCCGATTATTGGGAAGAACTCTATGGATTAGATCGACACAGTGCTGCTGTAGAAGGCACTGCTCTATCGGAACAATCACTTGATCCTGATTCGGATGGACTTGATAATCTGAACGAATACCTACTGAATGGAAATCCATTGGACCCAGATACCGATAATGATTGTATTATTGATGGAGATGAAGAAGGATTTGCACAATCAGTAATGCGTTCGCCCTCAATATCTATGATCTCAGGAGATGTTGATGAAAATGGAATACCAGATGGAATACAATTTGGTTGTCAACAAGAAAATAATCAAAATCAGGAAGGAAATAATTCTACAAATAATGAAAATGATTGTGATGAAGGAGACTGGGACGATCAATTGAAGATTTGTATTGATGATAATGACGAAGATTCTGGCGGGCTGATAAACGTTAGAGATGACCCCCTTTCCACTAGAGGTGCAAAGTTTCTCCTCGGACTTACTGTAATTGCAGGTATAGCATTAATTGGAGCCGGTATGACCATGATAATTCGGCCTAGAACAAGAACCGAGCAAATATTGATTGATGATTCAGGATATAGATTTGATGATGTCGATTCTGACAAAGCAATATTGAAAGGCACACGTTTCGATACCGATGCTGAGGATACAAGAGAATTGACGGAAGGACGAGATGATGGCATTCATGGATCAATAATTCTCGATGGATTTGGATTTGAAAAATTAAGCCGCGATAGGGTTCAATTCCTATTAGACAAGGGAATGAGTATTGAAGAGTTACGCGATGAATATGGCGAGGATGAAATATGAGCGAAAATATAGCTCAAATCGTTGATGGAGTAGTCAATGGTTCTCTCAAGGATGAGGATGTCATTGTTTGGTTACATGGTATCTTTGAAAAGGGACTAGATCAGAAATCTACAATTACACTAACTAAATCAATGAGAGATTCTGGTGAAGTTCTGGATTGGCCAATGGAATGGAAACATCTCGTTGTAGACAAGCACTCTACAGGAGGAGTCGGAGACAAAGTCTCGATTATTCTTGCTCCTGCTCTCGCCGCTTGTGGCCTCAAGGTTCCAATGATTTCCGGGCGTGGTCTCGGCCATACAGGTGGAACCTTGGATAAGCTAGAAAGCATTACAGGATTCCAAGTTGATCTGTCTATTGCCGAACTAAAAGCACAGGTTGAAAATATTGGAATTGCAATGGTTGGCCAGACCGATTCTCTTGTTCCCGCTGACCGTCGTATGTACGCTTTAAGAGATATCACAGGGACTATTTCTTCGATTCCTCTAATCACATCATCAATAGTATCGAAGAAGGCTGCAGAGGGCCTTGCAGCATTGGTTCTAGATGTCAAACATGGCAGGGCGGCGTTCATGTCCAAAATAGAGGATGCTCGGTCTCTGGCGAAATCAATGGCCGATGCTTCCAATGGCATGGGTATCGCTACTTCTGTGGTTCTTTCGACTATGGACCAACCGCTAGGTTGCGCAGTTGGAAACGCACTTGAAATTGTAGAATCAGTTGAGACTCTTTGTGGACGTGGTCCGCATGACCTTGAAGAATTGGTTTGTGTACAAGGAGGGATTCTACTATCGGCTTCAGGAGTCGCCTGTGATATGGAAGAAGGCGCATTAATGATCCACAATTCTTTGAACGATGGAAGTGCATTTGAAAGATTTCTGAAGATGGTCGACGCTCAAGGTGGAAATAGTGACGATTTTGCGAGTGATTACTCTATGCTCAGTTCTCTTGGCCTGCTAGACGAAGAATTGATCTCAACCGAGATATATGTCGAAAATAAAGGATGGATTGAGGATATTGACGCGATGACGATTGCACTTGCCTGTCTTGAATTGGGCTCTGGTAGGAAATCTCTTACAGACAATGTCGACCATGCCGTAGGTATGATTATCCAAGCCCAAATCGGCGATGAAGTAGAAGTCGGAGACTCATTGATTGTTATATATCACAGAGGAGACTTGCCAGAAGGTATGTCAGAATCAATATCCTCTGCGTTTTCATTAGTTGGAGAACCCGTAGAAATAAGATCGAGGATTTCTGAAATTATTAGGTGAATGTATGAGACTAGGGCATATCGATCAAATGAAGGCAATAGCAATTCTGTTCATGGTTGAGGTACATACTGCGGCAATTCTACCTCCAGAAGGAATTACAGCCGGACATCATCCTGCTGCATTTGTTGCAGCTGCATTTGGAGGAATGGCGGCACCCCTATTTGTTACTGTATCTGGCTGGGGGATGCATCGTGGGGCCAAGAAAAGATTTGCTAATGGCCTGAATTCTCCCGCTTGGATAGATTGGGTTCTACCGCGAGTAGTGATTCTTACAGCCTGCCAATTCCTTGTTAATTTCCTAGTCGCTGCAGATCGAGGGGGGCGCTTCGAATGGCACACACCTGGAGTTTTGACACTGCTCGCAATTGCAGCAATATTTGCTCCTTTTATCTCTCGGTTCACAAATCAGAGCTTGATCCCTCTATTCTCAGTATTAGCACTTTCACCTCTTTTTCTTGGCGGAATAAATGGATCTGAATTATCTTGGTTCTCGAGAGTAGATTCAGTTGGCAGTGAAGAATGGTTGCAAAGGCTGTTATTCAATGGCACATATCCAATTTTGCCTTGGTTAGCGTTTTCAACACTCGGTGCAATAATTGCTGAATCAGAGAAGGATTTTGAAACTCGAAAGAATATAATGGGAACTGGTATGATTATATTTTTGATTAGTATTGGGATGTCACTCTATTCGGAAAAGCCTTGGGCACTAACTGAAGGTGAAGCGGTTTTGACATTTTTCCCAACTACAACATTCTTCATTTTCATAAGTGCAATGTTCGTACTCATAGCACATGAATTGCTCTTATGGAACTCTAAGAATAAGCGTATTGACTTGAGCGTTCTAGAGTCCTCTGGGCGTCTTACTTTATCGATCTATGTCCTTCACTTTGCAATTCTTGGAGTCGCTGCCGAATATATGATGAACAAGCCACTTCTAGGAATTGGTGCCGCTTTTACTGTTACAATTGCACATACATTAATTTGGATACCACTAGCAAAATTGCACCAACGATATTGTCCTAAAATGAGTATTGAAGAATTACTCAGAAGAGTTAGCAATTGACGAATATTGATTTATTCAATTACCTGAAGTAGTCCAGTTAAATGGACCAAACCAGACATCTCCTTGTTCATGAGATGCCTTGATTCTTCCGTAATAAGTAGTATTGCTTGAAAGAGATGAGAGTTCATAATCATCCCAACCCACTACAGCAGCACCAAGATCTTCGGAGTTACTCCAAAGTAAACTTTGGTTACCCATATCGTACAAACTCCAGAAGAGAGTAAGGGTTGTGTTTGTACCATTATCATATGTTTCCCATTTAATGTTAGTAGAATTTTCAGTTGTATTAAAATCATGAATATTGCGTAAAATAGCATCATAAACAAAATATTCACCCCTTAGTGGGTCATCAACCCAAACAGGAAGATGCTGAAGCGCCATAGATACATCATTAGATATAGGGAATCCCCAAGCAATATGATAAGGCGCTAAATTATATCCTGTAGCATTGGAAAGATAGTATACCCATGAATTGAATTTCTCTTCGTCAGTTTCAGGCACATATTCCTGAGGTAAATCATAATAAACACTCAAAGCCTCAGTAATAGGAGACCAACCCCATTCTTCTTTGATAATCAGATAGGTGTCAAGAGCAGTCCAAACTGACCAATTATCTATGTTTGATCCATCATCGAAATAGGTTCTCATCCGACTAGCACGTTGAACTGGGTTTGTCTGTCCATGACCTTCTGTGCCAACCAATTCTTCCATCAAATATACACTCGCAAAATTACATCCTGTTTCTGTAGTACCCGGTAAAGTCGAAGGCATCCATTGATGATTATGGCCTAATTCATGGAACATACCCCAATCACCATTTTCAGATACATAAGTGAAATTCACGACATCTGATACACTTAGATCATGAGCCATGAATGGATAACCTGAATGCATCCACCCTGCTGAAATTTGTACATCAAATACCGCTCTCTCAACCCTTGGCCATGGCTCAAAGCCATACAATTCATGTTCCATACTAAGAGCTAAATCCCACCACTCCATCAATTGAGTCGGGCTGGTGATTTCCCTTATTTCATGGCTAGGGACTGTCATAATGAAATTATTAGAAACAAGCTCCGCCCAAGGTGCAGGGTGATCTCTCTCTGAATAAATCCACTCAAAATCAGAAGTTTCGCCGAGGACAAACATGGGTGCATCTATTGCGCCTGAAATTGTCAAACTTATATTGCCGAATTCAGATCCTGCTGGGATTTTAACATATATTGGGCCTCCAAAGGCATTTGCTACATCTGTTGTTATATTATCAATTAGCCAACTTCGATGGATTCTTGAATGCCGTTTTAGAATATCTTTTTTCCAAAGTTGATCAGTATGGGCTCCAATAAGAATAGATATTCCTAGTTCAGATACATTTTGATCTACAGTAACTGTAACTACCTCCCCCGGTGGGGCGTAAAGTCCAGACGACATTCTAATTGCACTTCGTGCATTCGCGTATCCAAATTCGCTAGGAAGGCCAGGTTGAGTGCCATTTACTGTAATATTTCGACTTATTCTGCTTGCATTAGAAGGAACCTCGCCGGGAAATTCTACATGACTTGGATGAACCGGTAACTCATTTGCAGGGAGGCCATTCATTAGTCCATCTTCTAGACGAAGTATAATGTCAGCTACGGGATCTTCACCCAAGTCATAACCAATTGAACTCCATAATGTAGAATAAGGAATTACAGTATATCCTGTTTGATTAACTAAATCTCTTAGAGGCGCCCAAAATTTTGTGTAATCTAGAGTTACTACCGAAGTGCAAGAGGAAATTGCGGAATAAGCGATTGCTGCATCGTCATGATTCATTGAAATACCATCAACCCTGTCTTCTAAAACTGCTTGTATAGCGTTCCTTAATGTAGAATAATTATCGGGAACATTCTGGAAATAAACATCATTCCCTCCATAATCATTAGAAACAAATAGACCTGTAGTCTTCGCAATCTTATTGCCAGGATAGTTATGAGCAACATCTGAATTAGAATATGACCAGTACCATGAATGACCTGCCATAATTAATCCTCCTCCCTCATTCATGAAATCTAGTAAGGCTTCGTTATCAGAGTCATCGTGCCCATTCCAAAATTCATCGAGTAGGCAATCTAAATTACTCAAATCATCAGGAGTTACGGAAAAATGAACATTATGACCTTCAGCACGTAATTCATCCTCAAAATCGTCGAAACCTGCAGCGAATGCCAAACCTACTTCTGCATTTTCTCCACAGACCCATTCAACCGCTCGAAGAGGAAAATCACTATTCGTAGAATCTATCCATCCCTCATGACCATATCCAATCATTTTACCTCTTCCAACATGAGATGCAGAAACAACTGGAAGTCCGTCTGAATCAAGTCCTACAGGAAATGCCCACTCTCCTATAGGTAATATTAGAGACGGATAACCATTCCAGTTAGTTTCACCAATTCCTCTTAGGAGATCGTGCTGATCAGCCCTTGTATCGTGGACTGCAATCCAGAGTTTTAGACTAACACTACCTCCTGTATTTACTGCTGTAATTGTATATTCTGTCCAATCTGAACCATGAATTGGAGTCCCTTCTATTGTTCCATTGCTTAGTAAGGTAAGCCCCCCTGGAAGGGCCGGATAAATTGTCCAAGAGTCGATAATTGGGCCGTCATTAGTTGCAACAATCAAAGCACTTTCATTAGAACGTAATGCAAATTCATTTGCTGGCCACGATATTAAATCAGGAGGTGAACTAGTTATCTTAATACTGAAATCAGTAGATACTGAACCGCCTGTATTATTTGCAAAAATAGTATATGTTACCCAATTTTGTACCTCTTGCGCAGTACCCAAAATACTCCCCGTTTGATAGTCAAAGACAAAACTAGAGGGGAGCGGCGGTTCGATATACCAAGTATCTACTAAACCTCCATCATAAGAAGGGATTATCTCTTCAATTGATTCCCCTACCAAAAGTTGAAACTGATTCGGACTATACCTCAAGTTCTCTGGAGATAAATCTGAGACACTAATTAGAACATCTACATCTATTGTACCACCTGTATTTGTGGCACTAATTCGGTAAAGAGTTAGTGATTGAGGAGTTGTTGGAGCACCTCTGATCGAGCCATCCATTTGTATCAAATCAAGACCATCGGGCAAGGGTGGCACTATTGACCACGAAATTATTTCACCTCCACTTGTAGTTGGAATTGTTTGAAACTCTTCGCCTATTGTTAAATCGAATCTATTTCCTCCATAACTCATTCCCATAGGAGGCGGATGAATCACGATTAAGTGCAATATTGTATCATATGAACCCCCCTCATTATATGCAGTAATAGTATAATTTTGATGTCCTACTGATGTTGGATAACCAATTATTGAACCATCATTCTGTAAAGATAAACCTGATTGAAGCAATGGGTCTATAATCCAAGACTCAACAATACCACCTAAAACACTAGGTGCATTAATTTCGCAACTCTGACCTTTGTTACAAGTAAATTCATTTAATTCATAAGTGACTGATTGAATGGGTTCACTGATTACTGAAATTTGAAATGAATAACTGGTTGAACCTACAAAATTTGAGGCCACAACTGTATGGGTTGTATCATGATAGATTTCATCTGGTTGGCCTGAAATTTCTCCACTTTCAGTATTCAAATTTAGACCTGATGGAAGTGCAGGAGTAATCAGCCAATTATCAGGCCCATCTCCAATAAATGATGGAGTCAGAGTTTGAATTTCAACTCCTTTAACAAATGTAAATGAAATCTCCCCATAAGATAGTTCGCTGGGACTCGCCATCTGCCTACACAATTCACCTGTGAAGACCTGGCCAAGGGTACAATCTTCAGCAGTTATTTGATCTACAAAGCAAGATGGGTCATTCGGCTGTTCTTGGCAATCAATTTCCTGATTTTCGGATTCTTCGCTACCAAAAAGACCCATGCAACCAGATGAAACCATAAGCATTGTAAGAAGAAATGCAACATGACATCTGCTACGCATAGACAATCAGCCCCGATTACTTGACATAATATTACTCTGACACAACTCTCAGTCTAAATTAGGATATGCTGGCCCTTTCTCTATTGAATAGTGAACTTTCTGATATCGTGATTTGAATGCTGTAACATCCTCTCTAACCTGTGATGATTCTTCCTGTTTAATTAGCGCTCGTGCAAAGAATTTGGCTATATCTTTCATTTCATCTACACCCATTCCAACTCTTGTTAGCTCAGGAGTACCTAATCTCAAACCACTAGGTCCGGACATTGCTTTTGTATCCCCCGGTAGCATATTCATGTTGGTTATTATCCCACATTCTTCTAGAATTTGAGCCGCTTTCCTACCTGCGCCAGAATCAGGGGCGCCATGTCTAGTCAAAACCTGATGGCTAGAGGTAAAACCTCTCTCTTCAGCGAGTACATCAAAACCCTCGGAAGCTAATGCTTCACCTAGGGATTTTGCATTAGCAACAATGTCGCGTGCATATTCTTTACCAAATGCTTCAAATTCAGCCATAGCAACAACCTTTCCAGCTACATGGTGAAGATGGTAAGACGAACAAACTCCCGGAAATATTGCATTATTGAGTTTTTTTTGAAGTGGCTCATCATCGGAATCACTCAGAAGAAAACCACCTTGAGGACCGGGGAATGTCTTGTGACTAGAACCTGTCATTACATCAGCTCCCTCTCTAAGAGGGTCCTGAAATTGCCCACCGGCAATAAGCCCCAGAACATGAGCACCATCATACATTACTCGAGCCCCCACTTCGTGGGCTGCATCTGCTAATTCTTGCATTGGTATTGGGAATAGGATTACAGATTGGCCAAAGAGACAAAGTTCGGGTTCCTCTTGTCTAATAAGGGCACAAGCCGCATCGACATCTGGTTCCATTCTTTCCTCATTCCAAGGGTATGTAACAAGATTTAGTCCGCGCATACCGACTGCACCCATAGGGTGATGTGAAATATGTCCACCATCGGCAGTTGAAACAGCAGTAATCGTGTCACCTGGTTTTGTAAGAGCCTTTAATGCAGCCATGTTAGAAACCGTACCAGAGGTTGATTGAATATTTGCAAATTTACAATTGAATACTCTTTTTGCAGATTCGATGCCGATGCTTTCGATCGTATCGAAATCATCGCACCCCTGATAATATCTCTTTCCAGGAAGACCTTCTGCATATCTCCCATGTAAATCAGAATTAATTGCCCTGGAAACTAGAGGTGAAATGATATTTTCACTTGCAATCATAGGTATTGAGTCTCTGTAATGACGGCCTGAAGCATTTATTGCATCTTGTACTGCAAGGGCCTGTTCACGGGGATCCATGAAGTAGTGCTCACGCATTCGGTCAAAGAGTCTGACGGTCATCTCACCTCAATAATTGCAGACAATCATTGCGTGAGTTATTTCAATCGTAGTTGCACTTCGCCTAACATGTCGACAACACCGAAGCCGCTTGTACTGATGATTACATTGCTAATGATTACATGGGTTCCAACTGCTATAGCAAACGATAGCGATGGGGATGGAGTGAATGATTCATATGATGCATTTCCTAATGACCCCTGTGCAGATACCGACACAGATGGAGATGGAATGCCGGATACAGTAAGTTGCCCAAGTGGTTCTGGAGTTATTGCATACACTTCCTTTGAAGAACCATTTACTAATGGATCAAAATATTTTGATACAGGAAGTGGTCAATCTGATTATTTCCTCTGGAATAACGTTGACCAGCCTCATGTAGCACACAATCAGACAAATGGAAGTGAAATGGGATTCACCACCTACTACACCTCTACGGGAAGTGTTGGCCTTACGGATGGTGATTATTTTGGAACTGCGAATTATGCCGGAACTGTAGGCAATTATACAGATGGAAATCAAGGATATCAGATGGGAGATGTAGATGGAATCGCAACTCTGATTCTCGATGACGTTACTGCTGATTTTGTTACTTTCGATGTTTTTGTCCAAGGGGGATCGAGTAATAGTTACGAAGCTTCAGACAACTTAATCATCAGATTCGTTGGAAGTTCTTCAACAATAGAAATGGTAAATGTATCTGGCGCTACTGGTTCCAGTAACAATGGAGGTTTCGCTCCTTACATGGGAGTCTGGACTAGTTTTAGTTCAAACATTAGTTCTTTTGGACAAGGCAATTTAGAGTTTGAATTAAATTGCAACTCACAAACTGAATCTGTATATATTGATAATGTTTCATTCTCAAGTAATTCAACAACTGGGTCAACTACAACAAACCTTGTTGAAGATGATGATGATGACAATGATGGTTATCTAGATGTCAATGATGAATTCCCTCTAGATTCTTCTGAATGGGCAGATAATGATGGAGACGGTGTTGGCGATAACGCTGATGCTGATGATGATAATGATGGCGTAGATGATTCTGCTGACGATTTCCCATTAGATCCAAGTGAATGGGTCGATACTGATGGAGATGGTATTGGAAATAATGCAGATACTGATGACGATGGAGATTCTTACAGTGATTCTTTGGAGAATGATTGTGGATCAGACCCGGTTGATGCGACGAGTATTCCAGACGATACAGATAGTGATGGAACATGTGATGGATTAGATTCAGACGATGATGGGGATGGAATTGATGACCCTAATGATGCATTTCCTCTAGATCCGAATGAAGATACAGATACAGATGGTGATGGAGTTGGAAATAATGCAGATACTGATGATGACGGAGATGGTGTAGACGATTCTGCAGACGCTTTCCCATTAGACCCTAATGAGGACACAGATACGGATGGAGATGGCCAGGGAGATAATTCAGACAACGATGATGACGGAGATGGGCATCTCGACCAATACGAACAAGATTGTGGATCTGATCCACTCGACGTAACTGATGTCCCTGTAGATTCTGATGGAGATGGAACATGTGATGCATTAGATGTCGATGATGATGGAGATGGAGTTATCAATTCCGAGGATGCATTCCCACTAGACCCTAACGAATGGAATGATACTGACGGAGATGGAATAGGAGGAAATGCTGACCTAGATGATGATGGTGACGGTTACAGTGACAATGTCGAAAATCAATGTGGTAGCGATCAATGGGATTCGATGTCCGTACCTTCAGATACTGATAACGATGGCACTTGTAATGATTTAGATGACGATGACGATGGGGATGGAATCAATGATGTTGATGATATGTGCTCCGATACTCTACCAGGGGATCACAACAATATCTACGCTAATGGATGTGCACCATCTCAAACTGACACTGACTACGACGGAATAACCAATGATGAAGATACAGATGACGATGATGATGATTGGAGCGATGACGACGAAATAGCATGTGGAAGCGACCCTCTGAGTGAGAACTCTGCACCAGATGATTATGATGACGACATGATATGTGATTCCATGGATTTGGATGCTGATGGTGACGGTGTACTAAACGTAGATGACTTCGATCCACTAGACACTTGTGTATCCACCGATACCGATGGTGATAGACTCCCTGATGACTACACCGGATTGGATTGTAACGAGGGGCAAAATAACTACATCATAGATGATGACGACGACGGCGATGGATTCACTGACCAATATGAGTTAGAGTGTGGTTCGGATTCTTTGGACACCACTTCAATCCCAAGTGATATTGATAATGATGGTACATGTGATGCTTTAGACAGTGACAAAGATGGCGATGGTGTAGATAACTCGGATGATGCATTCCCAGATGACTCAAGTGAATCTTTGGATACTGATAGCGATGGTGAGGGTGATAATTCAGACAATGATGATGATGGCGATGGCTGGCCGGACTCTTTAGAAGAGGATTGTGGATCGGATTCAATGGATTCAACATCTCTCCCTAATGACCTAGACCAAGACGGAATGTGTGACGAACAAGATCCGGATGATGACGGGGACGGCTTCGGAGATGATGATGATTGGGCCCCACTAGATGGAAGTGAATGGAACGATGTCGATGGAGATGGTATTGGAGATAATGCAGATATCGATGATGATAATGATGGTTGGACAGATAATCAAGAAAATAGTTGTAATTCAGACCCTCTAGACCCAAATTCAGTTCCAGATGATATTGATGGAGACAGAATTTGTGATTACATGGATACTGATAACACAGATGGACCAGAATATGTAGTTCCTGATGACAATAATACACCCGGTTTTAGTCTTGTCTTGGGAACGGTAGCGATACTTTGTGCTGCGATGTTTTTAGGACGCAGACAACAGTGAAACACAAAAGGGCAATAGATCACCGATAGTTTATGTCCAGTACTCCAAAGGCCTCTATTCTACTGGTTTTGTTGTTAATTTTAGCCGTACCACAAGAGGCTTTTGCGAATTCTGGAGGGAAAACTGGTTCAACATCCGGATGTGGATGTCATGGAGGAGGTGCTAATCAAGTATCACCAAGCCTCTCTGGTTTACCTTCTGATTATGTAGCTAGTACAACATATTCACTTACTATAGCCGGCACTGGTGGACCAAGTGGTAGTCAAGGTGGATTCAACCTTGATGCGAATCTTGGATCATTCTCTAATCCAGGACCTAATGCACAGATAATATCTGGAGAAGTGACTCATTCCAATGCCAATTCTAGATCATGGACTGTAGATTGGACTGCTCCAAGTAGTGGTTCTGGAATTGTCACTTTTGACCTAGCTGTAAATCATGCAAATGGTAACGGAAACACTGCTGGAGATGGGTGGGGAACTCAGTCATGGACTCTGAGTGAGACAACTTCTGATTCAGATGGAGATGGATGGTCTGATAGTGATGAAACTGCTTGTGGATCAGACCCTAATGATAGTTCAAGTGTTCCAGCAGATGGCGACGGAGATGGAACATGTGATGCCCTAGACACAGATGATGATGGCGATGGTTGGTCTGATAATGATGAGAACTCTTGCGGCACCGATCCAAATGATAGTTCAAGTATTCCAGCAGATAGTGATGGAGATGGCACCTGTGATGCTGTAGATACTGACGATGATGGAGATGGTTGGTCTGATAATGATGAGAACTCTTGCGGCACCGATCCAAATGATAGTTCAAGTGTTCCAGCAGATGGTGATGGAGATGGCACCTGTGATGCTGTAGATACTGACGACGATGGTGATGGATTTGATGATGATGAAGAGAACTCTTGTGGATCAGACCCTAACGACCCATCTGATGTCCCAACTGATTCGGATGGAGATGGAGTCTGTGATGCTCAAGATACCGATACTGATGGAGACGGATGGGATGATAATGATGAGAGTGCTTGTGGATCAGACCCTAATGACCCATCTGATGTCCCAACTGATTCGGATGGAGATGGAGTCTGTGACTCAGTAGATTCAGATGATGATGATGATGGTTGGTCTGATAGCGATGAAACCGATTGTGGATCAGACCCTAATGATGGTTCAAGCGTTCCATCAGATGGTGATGGAGACGGTATTTGTGACCCTATAGATGCTGATGATGATGACGATGGTTGGTCCGACTTTGTTGAGAGTGCTTGTGGAACTAATCCCAGCGACAATAATTCAGTACCACTTGATACTGATTCGGATGGCACTTGTAATGGCCTAGATGATGATGATGACAATGATGGTTGGAATGATCTGGAGGAAATAGATTGCAGTACTGATCCTGTTGACTCAAATTCAGTACCAATAGATTCTGATTCAGATAATATCTGTAACGAAGCGGATGAAGATGATGATAATGACGGATGGAGTGATACCGATGAGGTAAATTGTGGTACAGATCCGGTCAACAGTACAGATTTACCTATAGATACAGATATTGATGGAATTTGTAATACAGTAGATGATGATGATGATGGAGATGGTTATGACGATCCGGATGATGACTTCCCATTAGATTCAAGTGAATGGGTAGACACAGATGGGGATTCAGTTGGAGATAACGCTGATGTTGATGATGATGGAGATCTATATCTTGATAGCGATGAAATCGTTTGTGGATCAGATCCACTGGCGACCAACAACACTCCTGCTGATTATGATATTGATAGTGATGGCATATGTGATGTTCTGGACACTGATAATGATAACGATGGTATTGAAGATGAAAATGACTTATTCCCCTTGGACCCTACCGAATACGAAGATGCAGACTTAGATGGAATTGGAGATAATGCAGATATGGATGATGATAACGATGGATGGTTTGACTATGTGGAGCCTAACTGTGC